>ERZ773087.740-NODE-740-length-23295-cov-12.905637_pt1 | contig 23295 bp, 18 predicted proteins | sample MGYA00511375_ERZ773087 | MGnify/ENA primary metagenome ERZ773087 (study PRJEB29015, sample SAMEA2737995) | human oral metagenome | biome: human oral; feature: human-associated habitat; material: dental | place: China | collected 2063 ...
AGCTTTGTCTTCTTTTATTTTGTATATTTTAGCAAGTTCTTCTGGCTTTTTATCAGCAAATTCGTCAATAATGTTTTTTGTTTTCTCACCTAAAAGTTCTTCGTTTGCTTCTTGTGCTTTTTTATTTAATTCTTTCGCTGTCGGTATTAAAATTTTCATTTTTATTCCTCTTCAGCTACTTCAACAAAACTATTTTCAATTAGGCTATCAACTTCCATCAAAACAAAATTATATTCTGTTGGTTCAATATTTGGATCGATAATAAGTGTGTTAAAATATCCTACTACAAAATCACGATTAGCTACCTCTAATTTAAACATATATTCGCTAATTTCATCAACTAAAAACGCAATTTCTTTTAACACTTTATCCTCATAGGTATTGGCATAATGTACTTTTTCTAATAGTCTTCTTATTTCTATTTCCGGATATTCCTTTGCGAAAAGATCACGAATATAACTTGCCAATTCTTCTACTTTGAACTTTCCTATATTCGCACTACTTTTTGTTAAAACTTGTTTATTTTCTAATTTCGCTAATAACTTAGCCAATGATGTGTGTAAAGAATTCATTTTTTCTCCTTGTGTTTTCTCGATTTAATCAAACTTTATATCAGCCCTTAAAAGCCCTCTATAATATTACTATCTATTTTATAAGAAAATAAGAAAAATCGCTAGTTATTTGCTAAAAATCAAAACGGAGCTTCTCTAATTTTTATCTTATAATTTAAAAAATCTATTATTTTTTATAACAACAAGGAAATTTCTCAAAATTTAAATAATAGTAACAATGCGCAATTAATAACTTTATATTTTTTCTTAAAAATGTCTCTTATCTTTATTTAACAGTTTTAAACTCATTTATATATATATTCGCTTCATCTTATATATTTTTGCTAAATATAGATATTAATAATTCCTCTTTTTTATATGTTTTCATTTTTAAAATTTCACTTATACTTTTAATTTACACCTACTTATTTTTATGATATATTGTAGCTATATAGGGGATATTCAGCAGCTTGCTTATATCGGTGCTTATGTATTCAGCAGTTTAAAAACTATTAATATTCTATCAAAACAGAAGTTAAATTTATTAATCTTTTCGGAGGTGTAATTATGGATCAATTTTGGGGGGCTTTAGTCGCTACTTTGGTAGTTGGATTTGTATATTATAAAATACAAGGACCAAGTGGTGGTATATTAAAAGGTGGAGCTAAATTCGCTTCATTTATATTACTTTTGACCGCTATACTTTGTCTATTTTATCCACAACTTATTAAAATAGTATTAATACTTTTAACAGTAGAGATTATTATTTTTATAAAAAGAACTTATAAAGATAAAAACAAACAGCAATCCTAGATACTATTAATAAAATTTTATTGAAATAAGAAAAATTGCCTTCAGATATTTTTATTATCTGGAGGTAATTACTTTTAATGTAGAAAACTATATTTTTTAATTATTAGAGATTTTTTCTATAAAAATGATATAATTAGAATGAAAAAGATTTTCGAGGTGTGATATGAAAAAATATATAATGGCAATAGATCAAGGTACAACAAGCTCAAGGGCGATAATATTTAATAAACAAGCAGAAATAGTTGCAAGTAGTCAAAAGGAATTCCCACAGATTTTTCCACAATCTGGTTGGGTAGAACATGATGCAAATGCTATTTGGAACTCAGTTCAATCCATTATTGCGGAAGTATTTATCGAAAGCGGAATTAAACCCACACAAATAGACAGCATCGGTATTACCAATCAACGTGAAACAACTGTTATTTGGGATAAACAAACTGGCGAACCTATCTACAACGCAATAGTTTGGCAATCACGCCAAAGTGCGCCTATTGCTGAAAAATTAGTTAAAGATGGTTATAAAGATTTAATACATAAAAAAACTGGACTTGTTGTTGATGCGTACTTCTCTGCGACAAAAGTCCGTTGGATTTTAGACCATGTAGGAGGAGCTCAGGAACGCGCAGAAAAAGGGGAATTATTATTTGGAACAATAGATACCTGGCTAGTTTGGAAGCTTACAGGTGGAAAAACTCATGTTACAGACTATACAAACGCAGCACGTACTATGTTATTTAATATCCAAGACTTAACTTGGGATAAAGAAGTTTTAGACTTATTAAATATTCCAGAAATTATGCTACCTGAGGTGAAATCTAATTCTGAAATTTACGGGATTACTACCGACTATCATTTTTATGGTGGGGAAGTTAAAATTAGCGGTCTAGCAGGTGACCAACAAGCAGCATTATTTGGTCAACTTGCCTTTGATAAAGGTATGATTAAAAATACATACGGTACTGGTTCATTTATTATTATGAATATTGGAGAAAGTATGCAACTTTCAAAAAATAATCTACTGACAACTATCGGATATGGTATTAACGGAAAAATCTACTATGCATTAGAAGGCTCTATTTTTATCGCAGGAAGTGCTATTCAATGGTTACGAGATGGTTTGCGCCTTATAAAAAAATCGTCAGAAACTGAGGAACTAGCTTACAATTCTTCTAATAATAACGATGTTTATCTTGTCCCTGCATTTACAGGTTTAGGTGCTCCGTATTGGAATCCAGAAGCTCGTGGTACAATTTTTGGATTAACTCGTGCTACAACAAAAGAAGATTTAATAAAAGCAACATTACAATCTATTGCTTATCAAGTACGCGATATTATTGACACAATGAAAATAGATGCCAATGTTGAAATCCCACTACTAAAAGTAGATGGTGGGGCTGCACATAACAACTATCTTCTACAATTCCAATCTGACATATTAGGAGTGAAAATTGCACGCGCAGAGAATCTAGAAACAACAGCTCTTGGGGCTGCATTCTTTGCTGGACTAGCAACAGGTTATTGGAAAAACCTTGAAGAAATTAAAAATCTTGACTCTGCTGGAAAGCTATTTGTTCCAGCCATGAAAGTGAATGAACGTGAAAAATTATACAAAGGTTGGGAGCGCGCTGTTCGTGCAACAGAATTCTTCGCAAAAGATGAATAATATTAAAAAGACTTGTAAAAATTTTGCAAGTCTTTTTCGAACTTCTATTGTTATCTTACCAAGAAATGTGACTCAAAAAATATTTTATTTCAATGTTTTCGGCAGATTCTCTACTATTTCTGCGTAACAAAGATAATTTCTAAAAAACATCACTCCGGCAAGCGTCAAAGCGCAACCAAGTCCAGAGTAAAAATATGCAACAAAATTATCTGGGAAAATCCCCATTATTCTGAAACCTATTCCCATACTCATCATACAAGTCATAATAATATACGCCTTTAAATCGAAAAAGTGCCAAAATGGTCTGTAATCTTCATACGAAACTATCCTTTTAGTATGATTCATACTCATTTTGAAAAACATTTTCGCAAATAAAGAGAAAACTATTATAGAAAATATATAGAAATACCACTGAGATTTTATCATAAAATATGATAAAAATCCTAATCTCGCTACATTAAATCCCGCTATAAACCATACTATTCCCGCTATTAATAAAAGAGTTCTCTTTTTCACACTAAACATGGTTTCATCTCCATTCTTATCTATCCTGTAAACATTTTTCGGCATTATTACACATCTTAACAAAAATATTTTTCCAAATAGCCATTTCTTCTTCTGTAAGTCCTTGAAACATATTTTGGATAAATTCTTTTTGCACATTAAGCCCTGCTTGAATTATTTCTTGCGCTGGCTCTAACAATACTATTTCTATTCTTTTCTTATTATCTGCACTCTGTTTTTTCATAACTAAGCCATTATCTTCCAGCAATTTTAACGTAGTTGATACATGTGATTTTGTAGACTTGCGTTCCCTCACTATATCAGCAGCCGTATTGTACTGTGGATTATTATGTAAAAACATCAATATAGCATACTCCATCTGTGTTAGATTAAATTTATCACAAACAGACTTAGTAAGCATCGCATAATAACAAGTGATTGTTTTATATTGATCCCAAAAATTCATTTTTCTTCTCTCTTTTTTAATCGTTCTATTTAGAACTATTATAAAATTAACTCTCATTTTTGTCAAAGAAAAAAGACTCACAAATTATGAATCTTTAATATATCTACTCACTATTTTATCAGCAAAGTCTTAGTCTAAAATTTTTCTATAAATATTAAAATCACTATCTTTAAAAACATTAAATATTACCTTGATTTCACATTCTGGATTATTCTTAAAAGATGTTCTTACAGCTAATACTGCTATTTCTGCTGCAAGCTCATTAGGAAAACGAAATTCTCCAGTACTTATACAACAAAATGCAATAGATTTTATACCGTTTTTTACTGCAAGTTCTAGACAATTTCTATAACATGATGCGAGCAATTCTTTATCACGTTCTTCTACCTTATCATAAATTATCGGGCCTACCGTATTCACTACGTACTTCGCTGGCAAATTATAACCGCTTGTTAGTTTTGCTTGGCCTGTTTTTTCATATTACCCTTGATTTTGCATAATATCAAAACACTCTTTTCTTAGTTGCAACCCTGCCTTAGAGTGAATCGCATTATCTATACAACGATGATGTGGAATAAAACATCCAAGTAAAGTCTTATTCGCGGCGTTCACTATGGAATCTACCTTTAATGTAGTTATATCTCCTTGCCAAAGATAAATATTTTTCTCTACTTCTATTAATTGTTCTAGGCTTGTTAACTCCGTTTGAGCTAACTTTTCCTGTAAATATTCATCCTGACGTCTGTAAAATTCATCAGGTAATTCCTCAACTTCCCAAATGTTCATTAGCGTTCTAAGTAAATCCTCTTTTTCTTTTTTATCTTGAGGAACTCCTATATTAGAATTTAATGTTTTTATTAGATAATCTAATTTTTCCATTCGAGCCACCTTCTTCCTTAATATTTTAGTTAAATACCTACGTTAATTGCTTCTTCCATTCCGAAAAGACTTCATTCATTGGATTCGTTATAGTTAAAACCCCTTCTACTTCAAAATTTTCTTTATTAACACGGATTAATGAAGCATTTGGTAGGATTTTATTTAATCTTTCAAATGGAAATCTTATTATTGTCGGCGTGTTAAAGCCTACTCCAAACTCTAGTAAAACAATTTTTTTATCTTGATTCTTGTTTAAAAAATCGTAGAACGCATTACTTTGTTTATGCCATTCTTTAGTTTCTACAAATGTACCATCTATACGAAGATGCATAGCCATTTCTTCCCCGCAAACTGGAAATTTTGGAATCAATCTTGTTGGTATTTTTAAATCTTTTTGTTCTTTTAGCATTTCTAATATTTGTTCTTTATTATTATAAACTTTATTATGACATGGCACAGAACACTGAAATTCTCCGAAATTACCCTGAACTTCAAAAATTTTGCTTTTATCAAAACCACTCATCTCAACTTTACTATCAACATTTGTTGTTAAAACAAAATAATCTTTATCTTTCACGATATTATATAAATCTCTATGCAATTCTATCCCTTCATCTGTATACCTATTTACTAAAATTTGTTTACTCCAAAATGCCCATTTTTCTTCAGATGTTTTAAAAGGATAGAAACCTGCAGAATACAAATCTGTCATTTTATATCTATCTATAAATTCTTTAAAGTTCTTTTCAAAACGCTCACCACTATACGTTAATCCTGCTGCAGCCGATAGCCCTGCACCAGCTCCTATTAATATTGCATCTGCTTCTTCAATTAATTTTTTCGCTTGTAAAATTTTATCCATTTTTTTCCAACTCTCTATCTCTTTAATTTCAATTATATATTAACACCATGATATCCAGTTAACAAGTAGGCACTTTAACATCTGTAAGTTACTTTAAAGTTACCATTAATTAATAAATTCTAAATAAACTATTTAATCACCCTAATTTTAACGCCCTTTTTATATTGCTAAATATTTTTTATTATAGTAGAATAGTTTAAACATATAAAAGTAAGGAGATAAAAAATGACAGAAAACTTACTATTCACCCCTATCACATTGCCAAATGGAACTACTATAAAAAATAGATTTTTTAAATCGGCTATGAGTGAAGGAATGGGCACAAGAGATTTTCAACCTAAAAAGAATATTGCTACATTATACAAACGTTGGGCTGAAGGAGGAACTGGATTAATTATTACAGGGAATATCATGGTAGACCCTAAAGGAACTGCAGAACCAGGAAATATAGTTTTTGATAAAAATTCTAATATAGAAATTCTTAAAGATTGGGCAAAACAAGGTCAGCAACACGGTGCTAAGGTTATGGTGCAATTAAATCACCCTGGTAAACAAGTCCCAAAAACTATAGCTAAAGAGACAGTTGCACCTAGCACTATACCTTTAGGAAATGGCCTTAATAAATTATTTAGTACTCCACGCGCACTGACGACTAGTGAAGTTGAAGAACTTGTTCAAAAATTTGTAACTTCTGCGAAAGTTGCAAAAGAAGCAGGTTTCTCTGGGGTTCAAATTCACGCAGCACACGGTTATTTAATTAGTCAATTTTTATCTCCACACGATAATAGAAGAACTGATAAATATGGTGGCTCTCTAGAAAATAGAATGAGATTTTTAAAAGAGATTTACCTTGGGATGAGAGAAGAATTAGGAAAAGATTTTACTATCGGAATAAAAATTAACTCTACCGACTTTAAGGAAGATGGTCTTACAGAAGAAGATTCTTTAAAAACTATAATTGAATTAGCTAACTTAGGTCTAGACTTTGTTGAAATTTCAGGAGGAACATATGAAAGACCTGCGATGATGGGTGCTACAAGTAAATCTACTAATCAAGTATTTTTCGCAGAATACAGCAAAAAACTAAAACAAAAAATTGAAATCCCTGTTGTCGTTACTGGCGGTATCCGCTCTATTAATGCGATGAACACATTATTAAATGATAATACTACTGATTTTATAGGTATCGCTCGTCCACTGACAATTGATCCAAATATACCTAATAAAATAAAACAAGGAACTTACACTATTGTAGAAACTACACGTGTATCAACAGGAGTTAAGAAGTTAGATAAAATATTTGGCTCTCTCCTTGGTATTGTATATTATCAAGTTCTTATGCAAAATATCGCAAAAGGAAAGGAACCAAAAGCCACAAAAAATGCTTGGCCATCATTGATACAAGCGGTATATAATCAAGGATTAGCTGTGTTATTCCCACAACGAGCTAAGTAGAAGAATATATTTATCAAGAAAAAATTTTTAAATATATCAACCTATTTTATCTTGACCTTAATTGTATATATAATATAAAGTCAATATATATAATTATTTTAGGAGAATAATATGCCGAATAAAAAACTACCTTCAAATCTTCCTGCTTGTCCTGTTGAAGTCACATTACTTTTACTGAGTAACAAGTGGACGATACTAATTTTAAGAGATTTATTTACCGGTACTAAACGTTTTGGAGAATTAAAAAAATCACTTAATGGAGTCAGCCAAAAAGTATTAACTGCCAACCTTCGCTCGTTAGAGGAGAAAGGAATTATAGAAAGAGAAGTTTTCCCAGAAGTGCCACCTTGCGTCGAATACAGACTTACAGATTTAGGGAAAACTCTAGACCCTATTATTAAGAGTATGCATGACTGGGGAGAATTTTACAAATCTATATTTTAAAAAGAAGTATCTTTACTCATAATGAGTTAAGATACTTCTTTTTAATTATTTATACTTTGGAATCCATTTAAAATCTCGAACCGCTTTCGCCATATCTTTTTCTTGAGCTCGAGCCGATCCTTGTTCTTGTGCTTTTTTAGCGACCGCTTCTGCTACTTTAATAGAAACATCTGCAACATATTTGAACGGAGGTAACACTGGGGCTCCAGGTTTAGTAATATCTGTAATTCCACTTAATGAGTGTGCTGCTGCACCAATCATTTCATCTGTTAAAAGGCTAGCTTCTGATGCTAACACTCCAAGCCCTAACCCTGGATATATAAGGGCATTGTTAGCTTGACCAATAATGTACTCCACATCTTTATATATAACATTATCAGAAGGAATACCTGTTGCTACAAACGCTTTACCATCAGACCAAACAATCAAATCTTCTGCTGATGCTTCTGCTAATTTAGTAGGATTTGATAACGGAAATATACATGGACGCTCAGTATTTTGACACATAGCTTCGACTACCTCCTTAGTAAAAGTATTCGGCTGTGTCGAAGTTCCTACTAGAATAGTTGGTTTAACAGTTTTAACAACTTCTAATAAATCTGTTAATTTATCAGCATTTGGAAAATTAGCACGGTTTTTAGCAAACGGTTTTTGTTCAGGAGTTAAATCATCCATATCATCGAAGAGAAGCCCTTGTTTATCTACCATAAAGAAACGTTCATATGCTTCTTCTTCAGATAACCCTTGACTTACCATCTCACGTAGTACACGTGATGCAATTCCTGCACCTGCAGTTCCCCCACCATAACAAAGATATACTTGGTCAACTAATTTTTCACCTATAATATCCATAGCTCCAAAAATACCTCCTAGAGTTACGATACCTGTCCCTTGAATATCATCATTAAATGTTGGGATGTTTTTTCGATATTTTTCCAGTATATTCGCCGCATTCATTCGCCCGAAGTCTTCCCAATGTAAATAAAGTTTAGGGAATAAACGTTCAGCAGTTTGGACGAATTGGTCAATAAACTCATAATATCGCTCTCCTCGTACACGTTCATGACGATTACCTAGATAATTCGGATTATTACGTAATTCCTCACGATTTGTTCCTGCATCAATAACTAACGGAAGAACCATAGAAGGATCAATTCCTGCCGCTCCTGTGTAGACCATAAGTTTACCTACAGAAATATCTACTCCATTAACACCCCAATCTCCAATCCCCAATATACCTTCTGCATCAGTAACTACTATTAGACGTATATCACGGTTATCTGCTGCATTTTTAAGGGTTTCTTCTATATTTTCAGGATGATTAATATCTAGATATCCTGCATATTGTGGCTCAACAAAAAGATCGCTATAACCCTCGATAGTATCTGCAATTGTTGGGTCATACACAATTGGATTGAACTCTTCTAAGTGTTGAGAGAATAAATAATAGAAAAGCGTGCGATTTGTATTAAAAATCTCCATCAAAAATAGACGTTTTTCTAAATCGTTTACTTTTGTTTGCATTTGCGCATAGGTTTGTGCTGCTTGTTCTTCAATAGTTTGAATATAAGGGGGCAATAACCCAATAAGGTCTAGTTCCTTTCGCTCCTCCTGTGTAAAGGCAGTTCCTTTATTAAGGAACGGATCATTTAAAATGCTATGTTTTTTCATTGGAAAATCCTCCATTATCTTTAAATTATTATATTACACCCTTATGTAAATTGATACTATAATCATACTCCCATTTATTAAAAATTAATTAAAAGAATTACAAATCTCCTAAACTAAAATATACAAAATAGATAATAACTCTTACTCCTCTTTTATTTATATATATGAGAAGCATCTTTACTCATAATGAGTTAAGATACTTCCTTTTTATTATTTATTAACCACGATGTCTAAATAGTACACCCCCACCTGCTAGTAATAATACTAGTAGTCCTGAACCTACATATAGTAAGGTATTATTTGATTCTTTATCAGAAGATTTTTCTTCTTTTTTCTCTGATTTGTTATAATTATTTGTTTTCTCTTGTTAAGACTTTAGGAGCTGCTAATACATCATACAAAACGACTATTACTGGAGCTACCATAAATAGTAATAATATTACTTTGAAAAATCTACTCAACATTCTTAAATTTACCTCTCTCTAAATAATCAAAAAAGTCTTCTTGGTGTTTTTTCTTTTGTTCTTTTGTATATTCTGAAGATATGTATCTTTTAGCTATTGTATCAGTGTTTACTATTCTTTCTACCGCTATTTTTCCTTGGTCATAATTACCATATCCGTGTATTTTATAAAATTCACTAACTCTATTTATTGTGTTATTTTTTATTCAAAAATTATATTGAGATATTACCTTAAATATATCTTCTTTATTTAGCTTCATTATTCGATTATAAGTATTTATCGCATCTAAATCCGAATTAAAACCACCGTCATCATATCGACCAAAGTAGATATCCCCTTTGAATGAACCTTCTTTATTTCTAATATCTTTATCTTTAAATGCTGTCCCGCTTGTACCTGTATCTTTATCGTAAAACTCATCTAGGTATTCAACCCCTTCAGGAATTGATTTTAGGCCTCTTTTACAATATTATCATCACTGGCTCCCTTTATTCTTGCTTTTTCAAACTCATACGTTATATTTTAGGCGTATAGTGTATTATTTTCCATTCTTCTCCTCTTGACTTTCTACTATTCTTTCTCCAAAGTAAAGCTCTTTTCTATCTTCTGTTATCACTACTGAATGAAAATATGTTTTATCTCTTTCGCTATATTGTCCTCTTATGTCTAAACTTACTTTACCTTTATCTAGCCCAAGATAATCATCTATTTCTTTATTTGTAAATAAATATTTTATACTATATCTATATGTTTCAAAACTAAAACTTTTTTCTTTTACTTCCAATCTCTTCAATATATCTTTATTTAGTTTTAACTTTTGGAATAAGAAGTATTTTTTAAACAATAAACTATCTTCTAACTCTGGGTTTTCTAAAACTAAACCTTCGCCTTTTACATATTCTACTTTACTTTCTTTTACTATTGTCTCCTTAAAGGGTTTATATTCTCTAAAACTCTCCCTCGCTTCCTTGAATTCTTTTTTGTTTTTTATCTTGAGGAATTACTAAATTAGTATTTAATGTTCTTATTTAAATAATCTAATTTATCTATTCCAACCACCTTCTTTTCTTATGCCATTATTGCATTTCTACAAATGTACCATTCACGCGAAGATATATAATCATTTTTTATCCATTTCAGAGTCAACCTTATCAGTATTTTTTAACTTCTACTATATCTTTATCATAACGCCCTATCTTCCGCTAAACAAGCACCCACTTTCAAATAGGTTTGTTATTTTAAAGCTACTACGACTTGACTTACTATTATATTTCTTGTAAAATTAAAATCCATAAAATATTAAAGTATTAAGTAAACAAGGAGTATCCTACATGAAGAAATTATTAAAACTAACTATAACATTTGTTGCATCTATCTTACTACTTACCGCTTGTTCAGGAGAAAAAACTAAAACTTATATCCACAAAACGGATAGAGAAGAGAGTGAAATTACTATCTATTATAAAGATGATGTTGTGAACAAACTAGTCATTACTAATACACTAAAAAGTCCAGATGAAAAGTCTAGAAATATTGCAAAATCAAAAATCACTGAAGAATCTTCTGATATTAATGGCGTAAGTGTTAACTTTGAAGAAAAAAATAACCAACTTACTATGAAGCTGGTAGTCGATTATACAAAAATTGATTTTGACAAAGCAAAACGCAAATTAGGAATGAAAGACACATTAGAAGAAGAGAGAAAATTATCAACATCAGAAAAAAGAGCTAAAGATTTAGGCGCAGAAGAGAAAAAATAATTTTTAGAAAAGTATATTTTTAATAATAAAAAACCTTGGGTATATCCAAGGTTTTTTATTATTCTTATTTTTGTTTACGACGTTTTAAATATACCGTTAATATTGTTAAGCCTAGAACTCCTATACCAGAGAAAATTGTAACATTACTATTTAATCCAGTTTTTGCTAGTAGTAAATTTGATCTTTTAATTTTTCCAAAATCCTCATCTACATTAAACTTATTTTCCTTTTTATAGCTTTGTTTCCCACCCACAAAACCGCCTATTAGTTCTTTCACTGATTTCTTAGATACTTTTTTCTCTGCCTCTTTTAAGTTCTCTAATGCTTTATCTACTTCCTCTTGAGTAGCTATTGTAGAAGCTAATAATTCTTGGGCTTTTGCGACTGCTGCTAAATACATCTGCTTATCTTCTTCACTTGATTTTTTAAAGCTTTCCTTCTCTTTTACATCTGCAAGATTACTTAGTTGCTCATTTAGTTGCTTCTTATTTGCTTGAGGTTTTTTATCTCTGTCTATTTTTGAGGTAGTTGTTTTTTGTCCATCAAGAGCATTTGCAGCTTGTTTTAATTTTTCTAACGCCTTCTCTACTTCTTCTGTAGTCGCTTCTTTGTTATCTAAAACTGTTGTTGCTTCTTTTGCAGCATTTAACAAGCTATCTTTTTTATCTTTTTCTGAATATTTGAATTTATCCTCTATTTGAAGTTTTTCAACTTGTTTTAATTGCTCTATTAACTTAGACTTATCTGCTTCTATTTTTACTTGTTGTCTTGAATTACCTAATGCAACTTTGGCTTCATTTAAGCTAAGCACTACTTTATTTACTTCTTCTTGAGTTGCATCTTCTTTTTCAAGAACTTTCTTAGCTGCTTCTAATGCTTTATTATATGTCTCTTTAGCTTGAATAGTTGCATTTTTATACTCTTTAGTTTCATCTAATGCCTTATCCGCCTCTATTACTTTTTGAAGTTCAACTTTATTCACTTCTACTTTTTTCTCTGTAGGAGCATTTTTTGGTGTTAATGCTACAAAGTTACTAAAACTATCAGTAGTGAACGTTAGCTTACCGTCTACATAATTAACGTTACTTACAGCTGTTAATTTCCCATCTTTTTCATGGAAGAATCTTTCTGGTGCTTTATCTAGAGTTAAAGTTACAGTTCTGTCTCCTATAATTTTTACTTCTTTCCCTACACCATCAGCTATATAGATACCAAAATATTCAATATTATATTTACTTAAATCAATTTTACCTTCTTTTAGCTCTTTTTGAATATTGTTTTTCTCAATATCACTTGGTTCTGCAACAATAAATTTATAATTGCCATATAATTTATTTTCATTAAAGTCTACTGCACCGTTTGTTTTAGACTCTTCTGTAGTTTCTAAATGCGCTACTTTTTCTGCAACATTAAGGACTAGTTGTTTCTTATTATGACCATCTTTTACTACTAATTCAAAGTTGTTCTCTGATGGAGTATATCCTTCTGGTGTTACTATTTGGATGACATATTTTCCATTTTCTAACTTTTTCTGGAAAGCATTTTCCCCATATAAACTCGCTCGAAGCTCTACTTTTGTTCCATCTTCAGCTATTGCATAAACTTTTGTTCCTGAAGGTGTTTTTTTATCAAAACTAACCTCCGTAGCATTTCTACTAATCTCATCCACCCTAAATTCAACCTCTTTTGTTGGTTTATCTTTAGTTATTTCAAAATCAATTTTTGATGGTGATAAAAGTTTATACTCCCCATCAACCATTACTACTTCCACGCTATATTTTCCAAATGGTAGTGCTTGGTATGTACGTTTATTTCTAGTAAAGTCCTCGCCAACTACTTCTCCTTTTTCATTAGTAATTTTGTAACGTAATCTGCGTGAGTTGTTACCTGTCCCATCACCTTTTTTAACTTCAACTTCTAAACTTCCTTTTCCATTTCCTTCAACATTCGATAAATTAATGCTATCTTTATTATCAGCAAAGTCTTTCACTTCAAATGTAAGGTCTTTTAATTCCACACCTTCTGGTATTGTATAACTCCCATCTTTATTTGGTGAAATAGTATTTTTACCATAACTTAATTTTTTATAGAATACTCCACTTCCATCTTCAATTATTGGATATGGTGTAAATTTACGTGTTGCTTCATCATAATATCCACCATTAGCTCCTGTAATTTTTGGTGCTTTTCTATCTATCACTACATTAAATATTGTTTCTTGCATATCCGCACCACTTACAGCAGCACTATAAGAAACTACATATTGATACTCACCATCTGGCAATGGATTACCGTTATTATCTACACCTTTCCAGTTTGTCATAGTTAATGAAGTATATTTTCTACTTGTATTATTGAAGAAATTCTTATTACCTGAACCATTACCATTTTCATAAAGAGGATTTTTACGCGCTACATCATCTTTTGCATAAACCGATAGTTTCAGATTCTCAAAATTACGTAAGAATACTCCTCTCATACCTATTTCATCATAGTTTTCATCCCCATTTGGAGAGAAATATATCTTATCAGTGAAAAATCTCTCACCAGTATTAGGATTAATATATGCTCCAGCTAATGTTCTCTTATCTTTTTTATCCTCTTTATATGTAGTTAACACTCCTGTAAAATTCATTTCTGTTAGAGAATCCCAATTGTTAGGGCTTGAAGAATAACCATATTCATAAGTTGGTTTTTCTCCATTTTTCATAGAATAAATTGGTTTTTCTAATACAGGAAGATTTTGGAACTGCCCTTTAAATCCTACAAAAGGTATATTTGCCTTTAAAGCACTCTCTTCATCATAAAAAGTTACAAACCCTTCTAAATAATATCCATTAGTAAATACTTTTTCTAATTCTTCTTTAAAACTTGTTGCATCTACTGTAATTTCTACTTCTTTTTTACCTTTTGCAGGAACTGCCACTGTTGCCCAATCAGTTGTAGTTAACTTTTTAGGAGTCATTGTAAGTTTTCCATTCCAGTCTTCTCCTGCATCTTCCCCATAATAGTTATCTGTTGTTAAATGAGCTGCATACTGTAAAGTCTGCTCTTTTTCAGATAAGTTATGTAATACTAATTTAAAACTAAACTTATCAGCAACATTTCCCAATGATACACTACCATAATTGTTTTCACCTGTAACATAAAGATCTCCATAAGCAGCTTTGTTAGCATCAAGTAAACCTGCACCTTGTAGACGAGGTGATTTGTAAGCTGTAGTGTACGAATCTGAATAGACCATAGGATTCGCCGTACTCATTATCAAATTCTTAGCTAATCTTTGAATCTCATCAGCACTTAAATTAGAAAATCTTTCTTTTAAAACTTGTTTAACTAAAGTCACTGCACCTGCGACATGTGGTGAGGCCATACTTGTTCCACTATCTAATCCATATCTACCATCGTTATAAGAAGATAAGATATCTCCTCCTGGAGCTGTAATATCTGGTTTTAAATATCCATCAACACTCATACCCCAACTTGTAGATTCATCAAATTCACCTTTTCTAGGATTTTCTTGTTTTTCCCATAAACCATTAAAACTGATTTTGTATTCACCTTCATGTCCAGAAAGTTCATTACCAAATTTATAATAAGTTGTAACTACAGGAAAATCTTTATCTTGACCGTTTAACGTCAGATTATAAATAGTATCTCCTTCATTAAAGTAAATTACTGCCCCCGCTGCGCCTTGTTGTTTCGCTATTTTTACCTTATCTTCAAAACTATTCTCACCACGTTGAATTAGAGCAATTTTACCTATTAAATCTTTATTAGCATAATTTTCAGCTTTACCTACTCCTACATATACATAATCATAAGCTTTTTTCTCAAATTGTTTTGTATAACTAAAAATTGGCATCTTACCATTATTAAAATCCTTATTATCTTTTAGTTGCTCAATAGTTGCAACCTCTCTATTTAAAACACTATTGCTAATATTAGCTACTGAAATTGCATCTTCAGAAACTGATGGTCTTCCTACAGTTCCATAATCTGGATTAGATGCACTAGGATTTGTTTGCCCACTAGCAAAAAATGCATTGTTCCCTGCTGCCGCAACAACGTTAACACCAGCTTTTTGCGCTACTTCCAAAGCTTTAACTAATCCGTCACCTACTTCAACTACTGAACCAGCTGGAGACCCTAGACTTAAGTTTATTGTGTCTGCACCTAGTTTTATAGCATCCTCTATAGCTTTAGTATAAATGTACGATTCTGTTCCAGCGTTTTTAGTTTCTGAGAATACACGCATAAATATCAACTGTGCTTCTGGGGCAACGCCTGTTACATAATCACCATTTGTAAATTTATCTTTTGGATTTCCTACTGCCGTTCCTGCAACATGCATACCATGTGATTTATAAGCACTTTGTTTAATGTCGTTATTCCAATCATTATAGTTAAAAGCAAATGGTAATTTCTCACTATACCATTTCCCATAATCTATTCCTGCTTCTTTTTTTATTTTTTCTATTTCATCTTTAGTTTTATACTTAGACCTAGAGTTGTCTGAAAGTCTCAATACTGGATGATTTGGATCAAGACCCGAATCAAGCACTGCAATTACCCTTCCTTGTCCTCGATGCCCTTTATCCCAAAGAGGTTGTATATTAATAAGATTATAACTATCTAAAGCTTTTGAAAAATTATTACCCTCAACATCTTTCTTTTCCTCTTTATTTACTTCATCTGCTGGTTTGTTATAGCTAACACTTATCTCAACGGTATCTACAAAATCTAATTCTTGAATCTTTTTTGCATTTGAAAATGTAGTCTCTAATGCAAAGCCATTCATCAAGGTATCATACTCAAATAGCTTTTTATAATCAATACCTTTATTTTTAATTTCTTTTAACGCCTTTTTTCTAGGTTCTTTTGTAGATTCCCCTACTTCTTTTACTCCCTCTTTTGTTTTCAGCTTATCAGGGTTAATATCACCTTTTAATTTGACAATGATTTTCACCTTTTCATCATTTTTAAATTTATGCTCTTCTGACTTTGAAACATTAGATAATACCGGCTTATTTGAGTCAGTTTTTGCATGAACTATTTTTAGGTTAACATTGTTAGTTAATAAATTTGCATTCCCTAGTAGCAAAGATAAACTCATTATGCTAGCTACTGTCTTCTTTGGAAATCTCATATTATAATTCCTCCTGTTTTTTATTACATTTCTATATTTTAACGTAAAAAATCAGAAAAATCAATGCAATATTCAGAAATAAATTCTATAAATAAAAAAAAGTAAAGGGAATATTCTTTACTTTTTTATTTATATTATGATTTATCTCCAAAAGACTGCTCTACTATTTCTGTGATATGCGATACCATAGTTCCCATTTCTTCCATCCTAGCTCCTAGAGCTTCAATAGATTTTCCTTGATTTTTATTTACTAATCTTAAAAAAACTTGAACTTGTCTGTATATTCTATCCATTATTGCCGCTGTAACTCTTTGAGCTTTTACCACATCAGATAAGGTAGAATAACCATATATCGCATCCTCTAAATAGCTTCTAAGTTGTGTTTTTAATGAAGGTATTGCTCCGCCTGCACTATCAATAGTTTGAACAGTTTTATGATAGTCTTATTCAATAGCGTTTATAAGCTTTGCAATTCTTTTAATACTTTCTCTGAGAAACTATCTTCCTTTGTATCCTCTTCTTTTATAATTAATGAATGGAAATATCGTCTATTTTTTTCACTATATTGCCCTATAATATCAAAACTCACCTTTTGTTTGTTTATTCCTAAATAATTATCTATCTCCTCGTTTGTAAGTAAATACTTTATATTGTACTTACCCGTTTCAAAACTGAAACTTTTTTCTTTTACTTCCAATCTCTTCAATATATCTTTATTTAGTTTTAACTTTTGGAATAAGAAGTATTTTTTAAACAATAAACTATCTTCTAACTCTGGGTTTTCTAAAACTAAACCTTCGCCTTTTACATATTCTACTTTACTTTCTTTTACTATTGTCTCCTTAAAGGGTTTATATTCTCTAAAACTCTCCCTCGCTTCCTTGAATTCTTTTTTGTTTTTTATCTTGAGGAATTACTAAATTAGTATTTAATGTTCTTATTTAAATAATCTAATTTATCTATTCCAACCACCTTCTTTTCTTATGCCATTATTGCATTTCTACAAATGTACCATTCACGCGAAGATATATAATCATTTTTTATCCATTTCAGAGTCAACCTTATCAGTATTTTTTAACTTCTACTATATCTTTATCATAACGCCCTATCTTCCGCTAAACAAGCACCCACTTTCAAATAGGTTTGTTATTTTAAAGCTACTACGACTTGACTTACTATTATATTTCTTGTAAAATTAAAATCCATAAAATATTAAAGTATTAAGTAAACAAGGAGTATCCTACATGAAGAAATTATTAAAACTAACTATAACATTTGTTGCATCTATCTTACTACTTACCGCTTGTTCAGGAGAAAAAACTAAAACTTATATCCACAAAACGGATAGAGAAGAAAGTGAAATTACTATCTATTATAAAGATGACGTTGTAAACAAACTAGTCATTACTAACACACTGAAAAATTCAGATGAAAAGTCTAGAAAAAATACTAAATCATCAATCTCTGAACAATTTTCTAATATTAATGGTGCAAGTGCTAACTTCGAAGAAAAAAATAACCAGCTTATTATGAAGCTAGTAATTGATTATACAAAAATCGATTTTGACAAAGCAAAATACAAATTGGGAATGAAAGACACATTAGAAGAAGAGCGCAAATTATCAACATCAGAAAAAAGAGCTAGAGATTTAGGAGCAGAAGAGAAAAAATAATTTTTATCTAAATACAGCATAAAAGATATAATAAAATCCAAGAATCAAGTTTTTAAAACTATTCTTGGATTTTTTCCGTCTGCCTTATTAATATATATTATAAACTCTTAAATTTTAAATAGGTTAATCTATTTTTCCTTTGGCTTTTTCTTGGACTCGTAAACATCATATATTATACCCCCAAGAGAACCTGTTATAACCACAAATATTATAGTCATATTTTTATTATCTGTAAAAGAGTATAAATAAGAAGTGATTAAAAATAATGTAATCATTATTGTGTATGCTAATTTTTTTATCATAATTATCCCTCCACTATCCATTTAAACCAAAATAGCAAGTTAATCCCACTAACAAATTGAAATATCCTCAGTTACTCTTCCCTACAAAAAATAAATATCCTCTTACACCTAAAATGTAGCACATAAATTATATATAAGCAATATGAAAATAGCATGTAATCATGAAACCGATATTTTCTAAAAAAATACATGTAACTATGATATAATATAAGAGTTGAAGCTAGATAAAATAGCACCTTTACTCAAAATCTACATTAGCTTAAATATTAATTTTAAATTTAATAATAAATTTTTTATTGAATAATACTAACCAATCCCCGCTCAAGAGTAACTTTACCTCTTAAACGGGGAATTTTTTGTATATTTCTCCTATAACTAACCTATTTATACTAGCTCTATACTAATCTTTTTCTTCTTGTCATATAATGAATTATCGCGATAACTATTCCAACTACACCGATATAGGCTATCTGCCCTATAGTTAGGGGATTAAAATGATTTTTCAAAATAAATATATTAGCAAATATCCCCACCACTGCTGCAAATGTTAAGGCTACTAATAGAACTGCTTTATATTTATTGAACGGTAAACTAACCTTCGTTACCATAAGCAATCCATTTATAAGAGCAAGTAAGAAACAAATAAATTTTACCTGTGCTGGATTATGGATTACAAAATTCGTCAACAGAACGCTTAATACCAGCACTCCTCCTCCTATTACAGCATTTGTTAATATATCGCGCATAAAGTGATCGCTAACTTTATCTTTATTCGATTCAAACGTTAGGAAAAACGATGGAATTCCTATTGTTATTGCTGAAATTATCGTAAATTGAATCGGAATAAACGCAAACTCTAATGCAAAAATTACACTTAATATTGAGAAAGTAATCGAGAAAAATGTTTTTGTTAAAAATAGTGAGGCTACTTTTTGAATATTGTTGATAACACGGCGCCCTTCCATAAGAATATCGTAGAACACATCAAAATCATCTGTTAAAAAGACAATATTCGAAACACTTTTAGCCGCGCTAGTCGCTCCATTCATCGCAAAGCTAATATCAGCTTTTTTAAGTGCTAGAACATCATTAACACCATCTCCACTCATAGCTACTGTTTTCTTATGCTTTTGTAACATTTCTACCATATGTTGTTTTTGCTCTGGTGTTACACGTCCAAAAATATCATTTTCCAAAACTACTCTTTCAAAATCTTCTTCTGATACTTTTGTCATATCAATAGCTCGTGCATCTTCTTTAAACCCAGCCTTTTTGGCAACTCCAAGAACCGCGATATGATTATCTCCACTAATAATCTTGACCGCTACACCTTGTGACTCAAAATACTTAAATGTTTCTTTTGTATTTGCTTTTATCTCATCACTTAGGACAACATGACCAATAAGCTCCATATTGGTTGGCTTATCTACGTTATCTTTTGTATAAGCTAATGATAAAATCCTAAATCCTTGTTGTTTTAGATTTTCATAATACTTTGTCATCGGAATGTCAAAACCTAAAAATTCATATGCTCCAAAAAAGTATGTTCCACCTTCTTCAAGTCTAATATATGAGTATTTATTTTTACTAGAAAATGCTCCTAGCTCTGCCACTTGCCATTTTTTCTCACAGTTTAAATATTTTTTAAGTGCTCTTGATGTTGCATTTTCATCTTCAAAATACGCTAAGTAGCTCGAAAGTTTTTCTCCTACTTCGTCATCTATTTCTACTACATTCATATTCCCAGTTGTGATTGTTCCTGTTTTATCAAAACAAAGAACGTCTACTCGTGCAAGTGTTTCTACACAATATAACTCTTGAACAAGAACTTTACGACGTGCTAGTTTCATCGCTGCAACAGCCAAAGAAACACTAACAAGAAGAATTAATCCTTCCGGAATCATCCCAACAAGAGCTCCTGCACTATGCAAAACGATGTCCACATAGCTACGACCTAGACTTGCTCCTCGAACATATAATAAAATAGCAACTGGTATTAATAAAACAGAAATAACCTTTAATATTCCATCCATATAATCACGCAATTTTGATGGATATTTTTTGAATGCTTTTGTTCTTTTTGCCAGTTTATTAATATAACTATCATCACCAACAGCAAGAACTTTCACAAGGCAACTACCACTTACTACGTTACTACCACTCATAAGTTTATCGCCTTCTGCCTTGAAAATATTATCACTTTCTCCAGTTAATAAAGATTCATCAACCTCTATACTACCATGTAAGACCTCAGCATCAACAGGCACTTGATCTCCGAGATTAAGGTGTAAGTACTCACCCTCTACTATTTCTTCCGAATCTACTTCGACCGTTTCATTATCTCGATTAACACGATACTTACTACGACCTAACAGACTAAGTTCTGCAAGAGCATTTTTTGCACGAACTTCTTGATAAATCCCAATAGCCGTATTTACCGCGATAACTCCTAGAAATAACATATTCTCAAATCTTAAAGTCGTGGCGATAAAAAGCCCTAAAACCAAGTTCATGGCATTAAAAAAAGTAAAAATATTAGAAGTAATAATTTCTCTAGTTGTTTTATAAGGTTTTATTACACTAATATTCTTTTTTGAAGTTTTTACTTCTTCACTTGTTAAATACTTCATTTGTCCTCCGATATTCAACTTTCTTCCTTTTAATCTTTATAAATCATTTCAAAATTTCTAATCCGTTCTCTAAACGATAACACTATAAAATCTATTATATCATTTTTCCATATACTATTCTAACTCAATAAACTTAAGCAAAGTTAATGTTAAAAATATTTTTGGACTATTGGCTTAAATAAAAAAGTTCCCGCAGATTTCTCTACGGGAATTTTCTTTTATTGTTCTTCAGAAGGTTTGTCTTCTTGTTTTATTTCTTCAGACTGTATTTCTTCTGATTCTGTCTCTTTTGCTTCTACGTCTATAACTTCTACTTCTTCTATAGTTTCAGCTTTTTCTTCTGCTACTTTAGCTTCTTTTGCAGCTTCTTCTTGTGCTAGACGAGCTTGTTCTTCGTAGTATTTTTTATTAACTACTTTATCTAGTTGTTCTGCTTCTTTCTCATCTAAGTCTTTTGGCATTTTTCCAAATTGGTAAAGAGCAACAATTTCTTTTCTATCAATTGTTTCAACTTCGATAAGAGTTTGGGCAATTAGTTCTAATTGTTCTCTATGAGTTTCGATAATATGAAGAACTTTAGTGTAGCATTCGTTAATAATTTTACGAACTTCAATATCGATTTCTTTTAACATTTCTTCCGAGTAGTTACCAATACTTGAAAGTTGACGTCCACCATATGGATCATGGAATGGAGCTTGCATTGGTCCTACAACTTCACTCATACCATATTCAGTAACCATCGCACGAGCGATTGCTGTTACACGTTCGAAGTCGTTATGAGCTCCTGTTGATACCTCATTAAAGAAGATTTGTTCCGCTGCACGTCCACCAAGTAATCCACAAATCTTGTCGATAAGATCTGTACGTGTTTGGAAGTATTTTTCTTCTTCTGGAATCATAAGGTTGTATCCACCGGCATCTCCACGTGGAATAATTGTAACTTTTTGGACTTTATCGGCACTATCAAGAACCATACCTACGATAGCGTGTCCTGCTTCATGATAAGCAACTAAACGTTTTTCTTTTGGTGTGTAGATACGACTGCGTTTAGCTGGTCCACCAATTACTCTGTCCATAGCTTCATCTAAGTCAGCTTTTTCTATACTATTTTTGTTTTCACGAGCGGCAAGAAGTGCAGCTTCATTCAAGATATTAGCAAGGTCAGCCCCAGAGAATCCTGGTGTTTTTTCTGCTAATGAGCGAAGTTCAACATCTTTTGCTAATGGTTTGTTTTTAGCGTGAACTTTAAGGATAGCTTCACGACCGCGCACATCTGGTGTAGACACTTTAATTTGTCTATCGAAACGTCCTGGACGACGAAGTGCATTATCTAGAACATCAGCACGGTTAGTTGCTGCGATTACGATAATACCTTTTTCACCATCGAATCCATCCATTTCTACAAGAAGTTGGTTAAGAGTTTGTTCACGTTCATCGTTTCCTCCTCCAACTCCGCTTCCACGTTTACGTCCAACTGCATCAATCTCATCGATGAAAATGATACATGGTGCATTTTTCTCTGCTTCTTTGAATAAGTCACGAACACGGCTTGCCCCAACCCCTACGAACATCTCAACGAAGTCCGAACCTGAAATTGAGAAGAATGGTACTTTCGCTTCACCAGCAACAGCACGAGCTAATAATGTTTTACCTGTTCCCGGAGGTCCCTCTAATAGAACACCTTTAGGAATTTTCGCACCCATTTTCGTAAACTTACGGTGGTCTTTCAAGAACTCAACCATTTCTGCAAGCTCTTGTTTTTCTTCATCAGCACCAGCTACATCTCTGAATGTAACTTTAGTTTCTCCACCTTCAAGTTTTTTCGCTTTAGATTTTTGGAAGTTCATTACTTTACCTCCACCGCCACCTTGCATTTGTGACATAAAGAAGAAAAGTAATCCCATCATCAGAATAAACGGAATAATATTTCCTAAGAATGATAGAATAGCGCCAGTTTTTTCCGCTGGTTTATATTCTACTACGCTTAGTTTCCCATCTTTAGCTTTTTC
>ERZ773087.742-NODE-742-length-23230-cov-67.955124_pt1 | contig 23230 bp, 16 predicted proteins | sample MGYA00511375_ERZ773087 | MGnify/ENA primary metagenome ERZ773087 (study PRJEB29015, sample SAMEA2737995) | human oral metagenome | biome: human oral; feature: human-associated habitat; material: dental | place: China | collected 2063 ...
CATACTCAGGATGAGTGAAAATTTCGCCGTACTTAACACCATCAGCCCACTCAATGTCATAGACAGAGTCCACTTCTTGGATATAAGAAGCCAGACGCTCCAGACCATAAGTCACCTCAGCTGTCACCGGTTGAGTTGGCAGACCTCCGACCTGCTGGAAGTAAGTGAACTGAGTGATTTCCATACCATCCAGCCAGACTTCCCAGCCTAGACCAGCTGACCCAGTTGACGGGTTTTCCCAGTTATCCTCAACAAAACGGATGTCATGCTCCAGCGGATTGATACCCAAGAGCTCCAAAGACTGCAAGTAAAGTTCTTGGATATTGCTCGGAGAAGGCTTCATAACCACCTGAAATTGGTGGTGCTGATAAAGACGGTTAGGGTTTTCCCCATATCGTCCATCTGCTGGGCGACGAGACGGCTCGACATAGGCCGCATTCCAAGGCTCAGGACCAATAGCCCGCAGGAAGGTATAAGGACTCATTGTTCCCGCCCCCTTCTCATTATCATAAGCCTGCATAAGCATACAACCCTGATCATTCCAGAATTGTTGCAAAGTTAAAATAATTTCTTGAAACGTTAACTTCTTAGACATTTTTTACTCCTTTATTTTTTCATTTTAGCTCAGGGACCATCTTTTGCTCCGTTTGAACAAACAAAAGAACCACATCCGACAGTCCTAGGCTATTGCGACCTAGGGGCGTCAAAAACGCGGTTCCACCCTAATTTATTACTTCATTCTGTTTACAAAATATAACCAAAAGCGCCATCTGCTCTGCTTCCCTATCTGGCTCACACTATCCCAGACTCGCTAAAAAGTAGACAAAGAGATTTCTTTCTAAAAAAGATTATAGCAGAAATCCTAACTATTGTAAAACACTTATACGCCCTTAATAAAAGAAATCCCTCAAGTATAAACCTAAGGGATTCTAATTCTAAAGTAAGCATGAAATATTTAAGCTTGTCTTGGTTTTCTTGGCTTCACAACTTTTGGTTTTCTACCATCAAGTTTTCTCCTAGCCACCTTCAAATTCGCAATAGCTTCCTTAACTTCTGCTTGGCTAGCTCCCGGATCGTCCAGAACTGCCTTAGCTTGAGCGTACGCTTCTAAATATGCTGCTTTAACATTCTCGCTAGCATAGATAAACTTATTGCTGATTGCTTGATAGTGCATGTCGTATTCTACTAATTTTTGCAAATCAGTAAAGTTCGTTGGCTTACCATCTAATTTTTTCTCAGCTGCCGCCAGTTTAGCCAGTGCCGTATCGATTTGCTCTTGGGTTACCTTCTCTTGGAGTAAGAGAAGAGTAACTTCTTGGAAGGCTTGGTCATAGGCACGGCGGTTTCGATCCTTAGCATTAGCATAAGCACCTGTCTTCGTTGTTGCAGCATAAGCTTCTACTGCCGCTTTAACAGCTGCTACATCGGATTCTTTACCGTCAAGATCAGTTGTTGCAGCTTGCAACTTGGCAACAACAGCATCCACTTCTGCCTGCGTCAATTTACCAGCTAAAGCAGCTTTAGCAGATTGATAAGCTTGATCATAAGCCAGACGTTTTGCGGTAGAGGCATTGTAATATTGAACTGTCGATACTAGATTTGATTGCTGATTAACCGCAGCCATAAGAAGGGTTTTAACAACAACTCCTAGTTTAAGAAGATTGTTCTTACCTTCAAGAACTTCAACAGTTGGATCTGTTTCCACAAGCTCATAACCAGTTGGAAGATTTACAAAGACGGAGTAGAATCCAGCCCCTACTGATCGTCCAAAGGAATTCTTACCAAATTTAGCAGCAGGTAAAGTATATACATCGCCATTGTTGTTCTTCAGAAGTACTTGAGTATTCTTTGGTACAGGCTGATCAAAAGCAACACTGACTGGCGCAAAGACAACTTCCTTAACAAGGAACTCAATGGTCTTGAAGCTATCTTGTGCTGTTAATTCAAATTCCTGCGTCTTGGAGCCGTAGAACTTGATTTCATCCCTATCATAGGTGAAGACTTCCACTGTATAACGACCGAACGGTAAGAAGTTGATATCTTTTCCTTTATCCAAATCAACATATTTTCCTTTGTCGTCCTTGATTCGATAGACAAAGGTCGTGTCGACATCTTTATGTGTAGTTGCATCCACCATGGAAACTCGAATCCGACCTGAATTTTCAGGGCTGACAAATTCAGACAAGGCAAGAACATCTTTGTTGCCTGCATAATCTTCTACCGCATAGAAAATCTGGGACTTGTCCACTCCTTCTGGCAAGGTATAAGTACCATCTTCATTGGCTGAAAGATAAACTCTATGCTCGTATTCCCGTTCTTTCCCATGGGAATCCACGTCTTTATAAGTGATAGAGCCGTCTTCGTCTGCCTTCAAGTAGAAGACTTGTTCACGCAGGATACCACCGTTTCCTACATCCTTTGGCTTACGGACTGTTAAAGTCTCAACACCGTCTTTATTCGTGATATAACCTGAAGTAATCTGAGGTTTTTGGGTATCAATTTGAAGATCGAAGCTTACGGTTTGCTCTTCTGCACCAGGCACGTCAGGTGTGTAACGAACAACATAGGTATAGCGACCATCTTCTAGCAGGTTGCCCTTGCTATCGCGACCATCCCAAACAGTATTTGTCAAAAGATAAGACTTAGGTTTTCTCGCATCACCACTATAGAAATTCTTACGGCCATCCCAAGCCTTGCTACTTTGCCAGATTGGGAAGCGGTAGTCAGTATCATCTGTTGTATACACACTAGCTGTCAGATTGTTCACATTCCGATAGAAAACAGAGCGGTACTGAATCACATCTTTATTACCATCGCCATTTGGTGAGAAGGCTAAACGAATATTGCCATCAGCATCCAGCTGTAAGATATGTTTCCCATCAGCATTTTCTGCTGTTCCTAAGACAACTGAACTGCGGTCTACAGTTTTTCCAGTTGAATAAAGGGTATCTTTAGACGTTGTTACGAGGCTCGTCACATTGCTTTTAGAATCAATACTTTTATCCTCTGGTACTTGATAATAGAAGCCTGATTTCCCATCGCGAACTAATTTATAAATTGGTTTTTCAGCAGCTGGCAGATTTTGGAATTGACCACGGAAGCCCATAAATGGAAGGCTCACTACGTCACCATCATCTGCTGGATCAACAAAGCGAACAAAACCTTCCAAGAAGTAGCCGTTTGGCATTAACCTGGTCAGCTCTTCTGCAAATTTAGCCACATTAACTTTAACCGTTACAGTCTGACTGCTATGAGCCTTGACCGTAACTTCTGGCCAGACTGTCTCAGTCAATTTACGAGGTGTCAGATCAAATTGACCATCCTTAACAGTATCCGTATTGGTATTGACAATCATTTTCAGGGTTCGGTCAGTATCTGTAATATTATGAACCGTCACGTCAAATGTAAAGCTATCTTCGACATTGCCTAAGGATACGCTTGGGTATTGGTTTTCCCCAGTAACATAAAGTCCAGTAGACACTGCAGCAGCTGTATCAACGATTCCCGCACCTTGCTGACGAGGAGAGGTATAAGCGCCTGTTTCTTTATCAATATGCAGCTTCGCTGTAGACATGATCAAAGCCTTGACCAATTCAGAATTCTGAGCTGGAGTTAGGTCTGGATAATGCTTGAGCAGGTATTCTTTCACCAAGGCCGCAACACCAGCCACATGAGGAGAGGCCATACTGGTTCCGTTCATACTACCATAGGTATTGTCATTGAGTGAAGAATAAATAGATCCACCTGGAGCTGACACATCTGGCTTCAGCTGCCCATCGGTTGTAACACCCCAGCTAGAGAAGTCAGATAGTTCTTTAGCTGTTGGATTTGGACGATTATCTTTCAATCCGTTGAAGGCAATCTTATAATTACCAGCAGCCAAGGCTTCACCATACTGTTTGCTGATAAAGGCTGATGGAGCTGATTCTGAATCCTTATCCAAGGCCATTTGGATATTAGCCCCTTCAACATTGTTGTAAATGAGGGCACCAGCTGCACCATGTTGGATAGCATTTTTAATCTTCTCAGAGAACGTAATCGAACCACGCTGAATAAGGGCTAATTTCCCTGTCAAATCTAGGCCATTAAAATCTTCTTCACGACCTTGACCAGCATTGACATACTCATATTCCTTGCCCTTTTCAAAATCAGCCTTGCTATCTGCTTTGGCAAATGTGAATTTTCCGTTGCTTAATTCAGCATTGTCTTCCAGACCACGAACTTCCATGACTTCCTCAGTCACTACCGTATTATCAACAGAGGCAACAGAAATAGCTCCTTCTGCAGTTGAAGGATTTCCGACTAAACCATAGTCTGGATTTTCAGCCAGAGGTTTGGAATGGCCACTTCCGAAAGTATTTTCATTACCAGCCGCAATTACGACACTGACTCCTTTAGCTCGAGCTCGTTCAATCGCTGCAGAGAGACTAGGACTCATGTTTACGACTGATCCTGTTGCTGAACCCAAACTCATGTTGATGGAATCCGCCCCCAAGGCTACCGCATCTTCAATGGCCTTGATATAAATGGCGTCGCTCGTAGTTTTTTGACGGTCTGAGAAAACCCGCATGAACATCACTTGAGCTTCAGGAGCAACCCCATAGATGTATTCCCCGTTGCTATCCTTCTTGTCTGGATTTCCAGCCGTGATACCAGTAACGTGCATACCGTGAGAATAGCTATCTTTTTCCTTGATGCTATCATCGCCATCAATATAGTTATAGGCATAGACAACCTTGCTGTTATACCATTTACCATAATCAATTCCGGCCTTCTTCTTTGCCTCTTCAAGAGCAGCTTCTGTTTGGTATTTGGCCTTTGAAGGGTCCGAAATACGCAAGACTTCATGGTGGACGTCTAAACCAGAGTCGATAACAGCAACCAAGCGACCTTCCCCTTTATAACCTTGAGACCAAGTTTGAGGAACCTTGATGATTTCATTACTACTGATGCTTGTTGGTTGCTCGTCCTTGCTAGCTTTAGCTTCTTCCGCAGAAGTCGCAGTAGCAACTGGCTGACCTGTATTTTCTGACGCTACAGCTTCTGTAGTCGCTGGCTTGCTTTCAGAATTTTCAGCCCTAACCTCCTGCTTATCATCTTTCTTCGCAGATGAATGGCTTGTCCCCTCTGCTGTCGAAACAGTCTGTTTTGGCTCTGTAGCTACTGCTGTTTCGCTAGCTACTTGCTTTTCTTCCTTAGTTTCTCCTGCTGATGGAGCTTGAGCATTTGCTGGCTCTGAACTTGAGGATTTGTCTACTTCTTCAGAAGCTTGCGACTTGTCCTCTTTTACTGTCGCCTTATCCGCAGAAAGAGACTCCTGCTCTGACGAATCAGCTGTTGCAACTAAGCTCGACTGCTGACTCGCTTCTGCTGTGCTAACGGCTGTCTGTTCGTCCGCATTAGCTTGGCCAGAACCAAAAATCAAAGCAGTTCCCAACAAAGCCGAAGCCAAACCAAATTTGAACTTCCGAAGTGAAAAACGTTGTTGTCTTTTCATACAAAACTCCTCAATATTTTTTAACTCATATTATAATAAAAATTGTCTGAAAATTCATACTTTGTTATAAAATGTAACGAAAATGTAATATTCCCGAATGTTTTTCTACTTAATACCTATTTTATAAAGTTTGATGAGTCAATTTGTTTGAAATATAGAATAAAATTAGAATAATATACGGTTTTTACTACCTTTGTTGTGAAAAATAGTCTTCCTAGCAATCTAGCAGGGAATTACTCTTTGCTGAAAACGCTTGCCCACCTAAAAACTTTGTGATATAATTAACATATTAATAATAATAACTAAACAGGAGGAACTACTTATGAAAGCAGTTGTTGTTAATCCAGAAAGTACTGGTGTTGAAATCATTCAAAACAAAGAACTCCGTCCGCTTGAAACAGGTGAAGCTCTTGTAGAAATTGAATACTGTGGTGTCTGCCACACTGACTTACACGTTGCACATGGCGACTTCGGTAAGGTCCCAGGCCGTATCCTTGGTCACGAAGGTATCGGTATTGTCAAAGAAATCGCACCCGATGTAAAAAGTCTCAAAGTCGGTGACCGCGTCAGTGTCGCTTGGTTTTTTGAAGGTTGTGGCACATGTGAATACTGTACTACAGGACGTGAAACTCTTTGTCGTACAGTAAAAAATGCTGGTTATTCTGTTGACGGTGGTATGGCTGAACAATGTATCGTAACAGCTGACTATGCTGTCAAAGTTCCTGAAGGTCTTGATCCTGCACAAGCTTCTTCTATCACTTGTGCCGGTGTAACTACTTACAAAGCCATCAAAGAAGCTCAGCTCCAACCAGGCCAATGGATCGTTCTTTATGGTGCAGGTGGTTTGGGTAACCTAGCTGTTCAATATGCCAAGAGAGTATTCAATGCCCATGTTATCGCAGTCGACATCAACAATGACAAACTTGCCTTAGCCAAAGAAGTTGGTGCTGATATCGTCATCAACGGCCATGAAGTTGAAGATGTTCCTGGTCTCATCAAAGAAAAGACAAACGGCGGAGCTCATTCTGCTGTCGTAACAGCCGTTTCTAAAGTGGCCTTCAACCAAGCTGTTGATTCTGTACGTGCAGGTGGTCGTGTAGTAGCCGTTGGTTTGCCATCTGAAATGATGGATCTCAGCATTGTCAAAACCGTTTTAGATGGTATCCAAGTCATCGGTTCCCTCGTTGGTACTCGTAAGGACTTGGAAGAAGCCTTCCAGTTTGGTGCTGAAGGATTAGTCGTTCCAGTTGTCGAAAAACGCCCTGTTGAAGATGCCGTAGATGTCTTTGATGAAATGGAAGCTGGTACTATCCAAGGACGTATGGTACTTGACTTCACTCACTAATGCCTCTTTCTATGAAACAAAAAACGAACTACTCTATGGTTAGTTCGTTTTTTTATTGATTCTTTTACGGTATAGGGTTCTTAAGGTTTGTTGCAAAAAAGATCTCACTATTTATGAAGAAGACAGATCTATCACCCTGTTTATAAAATAGCGTGCAACAAGCTCTTTTTCATCACTCTATAACTGAAATACATCATAAGACTAAAGCATAAGACCTAGGGAATAATCCTTAGGTCTCATCTTTATGACTTAAAAAATACGAAGAAGAGTTTTGCATCGCAAAGCATTCGGGCCATTACTCCAGCTCTATCCCCTTCTCACGGAGATTATCTAAACAATCCTCATAGTAGCGAGCATCATGCTCTCTATAGATGGGAGCGCCCACCTTCTCCTCATTCAAATCTTCATAAGCAGGACAGGTCTTGCCACGATAGTTCTTATCCAGCCACTCTGGGCTGACCCGATAGCCACGACTAGCCATCTCCTCCATAATCAAGCGATGGTAGGCATAGAGATGGTAGGGGGAATGGGTAAAGACATAGTCAACTGTCGCATGCCTCCTCCCCCAGCCATTGCCACGCAGGGCGCAGCACTCACGATGTTGCCCCAAAAGTTGAGGACGAGGAAGTTGAGGAATCAATGCCTCATGCCAAAGTCTCATGGAAGTCTCCTTTCAGTAAGGAAAAATATTGTAAGCAGGTGTTTGGATAAAAGGCAAGCAAATCTTTTTTACAGACCTCCCCCCTATGTTCTGGAATTTGGTAGGCACGGTCAATCATAATTTGAACCTGACTCAAGTCCACCTGTCCATTCTTCAAGTATTGACGAATCTCTTGGTAAATGTTGCTGGAATGACTCAAATTACTGACCGTATGAAGTTTTTTTCATCTTCCACAAGTTTCCATAGACTCAAGATACAAAGTAATAATTTTCTTTTAGTTCTCGGAATTGATCAAATCTGAGAATGCCCTCATTTTGTAATCTTCCTAAGACAACACTAGGATGAATATCTATCTCCTCAGCAAAGCGAAGGATATCTGACTTATCAAAGTTTCCTTTTTCTACAAAAGCTTGATAATCTTCAGGGCTTATCAAAAGATCTTTTGCAAACTGGTCTGCCATTTCCTCAGAAAGTCGGTAGGATTCGCTATTTCCATCATCAGATGAAAAATCGTTCTGTAAAATATGTCCTATTTCATGAAAAAGTGAGAACCAGAAAATATCGGATGCTTTGTTTCGATCCGTGAGTAAAAGCAAGGCACTAGCATTGCTAAATTTTTTGGTCGCACCATTTAGATTGGCATTTGGTAACGCAGGTAGACCGACTAGGACAACACCACAGTCTAATAAGATATCAGACAAGCGTTGAGGAAAGACTTCTGGGTCCTGTCTGGTCAACTCTCTCAAGGTAGGCAAGCTTTTCTCTAACTTTCTACGATTGAGCTTGGTAGTCGTTTTATCACGAGCTTTTTTAGATGCCAACTCCAGCATGATATTGGAGTTCACTATACTTTTAGTCGTAAACTCACGCGTATTCCGATAGCTGACTAGATGGTTAAAAGATGTAAGGTTTTCTAAACTTGCCACACCGAGAATCTTGCGAAGCTCGACAATCTTTTCCTTCAAACTATAGCGTTTGTCTGGAACGTAGCCTTCTTCCTTAAAATACTTGAAGTCAATCATCTCGCAGATTTCTTTCTCGCTACCTTCTTCTAGCTCTTTTTGTTCTAAAATCTCTGCAACTTTTACATCGTAAGCATTCTGAAGATTGAGCCAGGTCTGCATGGAAACTCCGCTTAGCTTGGCTAACTTATGAGCCGTTTCCTTACTAATGGACTCCTCCGCATTGACGATTTTGCTGACAGTCTTTGCTGAAACTCCCAAACGCTCCGCAAATTCTTTCTGCGTTACGTTATAATCTTCAATCAACTCTTCAACATACTGACCTGGATGAAAAGCAATCAGGTCTTTGTATTCAACAATTTTATTACTCATAGTGATTGCTGACCTCCTCTATTTTTAGGACTTCGATTTCAACGGGACTAGGAAATACCTTCTCCATATCCTCCTCACGAAATTCTACAATCAACCGATAGGAACTCTTTCGACCATCTATATCCAAAGCAAACTGTCCCTGTCTCTTTCCCCTGAGTTGGTGAAAGTGATATTTAGAAAAAGCTGTCACACTAGCCAAAGAATCCGCCGCTTCCAAAAAGTTGATTAACAGATGCAACTTTACAGCAACCTTATCCGAAAAATCCTTTTTCGCTCTCCTCAGCTCTGTGCACTGCTTTTTTACAGTTTTGTTTGTATAGATGAGCTTCATATGTTCCTTTTTATTAAATTAAATTACCTTTTAGGTAATTTAATTATATCATCTTTAGACAATAAAAACCAGCCAAAAGATTGATTTGACTGGGATTTTAAACCGGGTTGACGTTTCTAACTACTTTCCCATCACCCTTTGAAATCCTTCAGAAACTGTTTGAGCTCATCATCTGCTTCTGGTGTGGTTCCGTGGAGTTGATTAAGCATTTCGAGTAGCGAAGCTGTTTGGCTTTCGATTGCTTTATTTGTATCATTAATCTTGCTGACGATGTCTGTCAGTGGCTCTACTTCTTCCTCCTCAAAGGTATCCACATAGCGAGGGATATTGAGGTTGTAGTCATTTTCGACGATTTCTTCATAGCTTGCCAGATGGGCAAACTTGTCAATCTCCTCTCGAGACTTGTAGGCTTCCAGAATCTTCTCAATATGGGCATCCGTCATGATATTCTGGTTTTTTCCCTTATCAAATTCCTTAGAAGCATCGATAAAGTAGACATCACGATTGGTCCGATTCTTTTTGAGAATGATGACCGTTGTCGGAATGCTGGTATTAAAGAAGATATTGGCTGGTAGACCGATCACGGTATCAATAGCCCCTTCTTCTAACAAGTCCTTACGAATGGTTCCCTCAGCATTGCCACGGAAAAGAACACCGTGGGGAAGGACGATAGCCATAACCCCATTATCCTGCTTGAGGTGGTAGTAACCATGCAAGAGAAAGGCAAAATCAGCCTTGGACTGGGGCGCCAGTTTCCCAAAAGGAGAGAAACGAGGATCATTCAGGAATCCAGAGCTTGCAGACCACTTGGCAGAGTATGGAGGATTCATGAGAACACCGTCAAAGTTGGTCGGCTCTTGTGTCGGCCAGTCTTCATCCAGCGTATCGGCATTGTGTAGAAATTGATTCTCAACAGGGACCCCATGGAGGATCATGTTCATCCGAGCCAGATTATAGGTAGAGGTATTGAGCTCCTGACCAAAGTATTGGACTGTTTGAGGTTGATGAGAATACTTCTTAGCATTGAGCAAGAGCGAGCCCGATCCCATGGTGGCATCGTAGATGGTAAAACCCTGCTCGTCTTCACGCCCTAAAAAGGCAATCTGGGTCATGAGCTTGGCCACAGGTTGCGGAGTATAGAACTCTCCTGCCTTCTTTCCAGAGTCGGTCGCAAACTGACCGATCAGATACTCATAGGCATCGCCCAGCATATCACCCGCATGACCTGCCACATCCAGTACTGCTAGCTCTTTCATAACTGCACCGACTACAGAATTTGCTTTTTGAGGAGTTGCCCCTAGCTTTTTGGAATAGAGGTCGATATCTTCAAAGAGGTTTTCATAGAGGTCGTCGCTTTGCTCGATATCACGAAAACCTTGAACTAGATCTTCCAGCTGGAAAGTCCCGTCATTGACCCGATCCACCAAGGCCGTAAAGGTCAAGTCTGGCTTGATAACATAGTTGAGCTCATCCTTGATGACTGAGATCAAGTCCTCTTGAGAGTCTGGATCCTCATAGTAGGATCGGTAAAGAGCCAGGGCTTCATCCAAACTCTCTGTCTCCTCCTCCATGGTCTCTGCCACAAAGAAAAGCAACTTATCTGAGAGATATTTATAAAAGATCATCCCCAAAAGGTAAGACTTATAGTCATTGGCATCCATCTTAGAGCGGAGCACATCCGCTGAGTTCCACAGGGATTGGTAGAGCGACTGGGAGGTTTGTGTTGTTTCCATAATAATTCTTTCTGATTTCTTCTAGACGTTTTCTTGTTCCAGTGGGACGACAGCGAGGGTCTTGCCCAGACTGGCTAAGACTTTCAAGACCGTGTCCAATTGAGGGCTGGTCTTTCCTGTCTCCATCCGAGCAATGACCGGTTGACTGACGCCACTGAGTTCTTCTAGTTTCTTTTGGCTAATGCCCTTTTCATGCCGGGCTTCGATCAGCTCTGTCATGATTGCAACCCGCAGATCACTTTCCAGGATTTCTTCCTTGGTAAAGAGCTCTGCTCTCACATCTCTCCAATTGCTACCGATAGCACTATTCTTCATCTCTTAGCCCTCTTTCCTTCAAATCTTGCAACTCTCGCTTAGCTTTCTCGATCTCCCGTCTGGGTGTCTTTTGCGTCTTTTTGACAAAATGATGCAGTAAGACAAAGCTCCCATCCAGCCAAGCCACGAATAAAATCCGATCTCGCAAAGGTCTCAACTCCCAAATCTCCGCATCCAGATGCTTGATATAGGGTTGGCCAGCAAGCGTTCCATGCTGATTCAAAAGCTCGATATAGTCATTGAGCTTGTTGAGTTTTATCCGGCTGTCCTTGCTATCGCGACGAGCTAACTCTCTCATATAGTCCAAGACGGGTTGATTTCCATGTTTGTCCTTATAAAAATAAATAGCGTGCACAAAGCAACCTCTTTTCGAATTCATTATAACTCTAAAGTTATTAAAAGTAAATACTTTTAAGTTATTTAATACTAAGGAGCACCCTTTGAAAAAACAAAGGCGCTCACTTATACTATTCGAAAAATGCTATATTTATGGGTATTGTTGAGGGTAATTGAGAAGGTTAGATAAACATATCCTGCAAGAGTTTCTTTTTGAGTGTTTAAGAATAAAATCTAAAATATTTATTCATTTTTATTTTTCTATAAGGATGTATTCAGTAAAATTAAATGTCTCTAGTAAAAATATAGTTTCTTTTTTTAAGTTCATTCAACCTATGGTTAATTTCTTGCAGTACGAATGAAATCTCTTCAGAATTAACATGAAGTTCAGATTCTGTCGCTATCCTATAAACTTGATTTAAACTTTTATCATTTGTCGTGTTGTAAAAGAAGCCTACTTGTAGCCAAAAATTTATAAATGATTCATCATCTAATTCATTAATTTTTTCCCATATAATTTTATCCCATTGAGAGAAAAACGGTAAAATATCTAAATTGTATAGCTCCATTAATATAATTTGATCTTTTCTTTTGCATAAACTAAATTCTGAACTATTTATTGTTACATCCATATATTTTCCACGCATGTCAGCTAATCGAATAATCTTATGTTTAAATATATAGTAAAATATTTCGGAATAATCAAATGTTTTTAAATTTCCACCTAGAAATTCTTTGACTTCATTAATTACTTTCTGAGTTATTTTCATTGGATCATACTCAGGTATCAATTTCTTGATTTTTTCCTTTATTATTGTATCGATTACCTGATTATTACTACCTTCAAGAGAGTAATTAAGTGCAATAGTAAACAGACTATCTCCATATTTATAGTCTAACTTTTCAAAATCTTTTTCTAAAAACTCAGCAAAGTCTCGTCTTCCAAATTTAATCTCATCAAATACTTGTTGATTATTTTCTACAATAGATTTTAATTCCTCTAAAGTTCTGTTGTTTGGTTCCTCATTAATAAAATAAGCTTCCCTATTTTCCTCAAATGAACTTGGATAATTCTTGTAATCTTTATTTAAAATATTAATTAAAGTATTGATTGAATCATCTGTGGAATAAATCATGCCCCCATTTAATAAGTCATTATATAAATCATGATTAAAAATATATATATAAATTATAACTAATTGTTGTTCTATTTGGACGTGCTTTTCTTTTTTACGGTCAATTAGTTCAATATTCACATAATCGTTGAAATGCTCTCTATCTCTTAAATTTTTGTTATCATTTATGATAAATTTTTTAAAATTTTCCGGTAGTACTATTTTAAATTTCTTTTCTAATTGGTTAAAATAATCATACCAGATTTTTGATGGGTGCAAATCATAAGGGAGGTTAATTCGCCGATCTATGATTTTTGATAGATAATTATCAACATTACGATATAATCTATCAATATCTCCAACAAACACAATTGGTAGTTTTCCATTTAATAGGCTAAAAACTTTATAACTAGCTTCCTGTTGCTCGTTAGTCATTCTATCAAAATCATCAACAACTAATATCTTCTTTTTCCGTGAGCGATACTTTCTTGATAAAAGCCAACTATAAAACCCATTTGATTTAATTTTAAAAAACTGGTGAATAGCTACCAACAGAGCGACGATTCCACTAATCGATATAACCCATGATGGCACCAAAACACTTAAGCCTAAGTCAACCACATTGGTCATTAAGATAGATAATGCAACACATAAAATTACAAATAACCTTAGGGACCAGTATACTATAGGATGTAGCTTCGCAAACACTGTTTCCAAAGTTGAACGGCTGTCATTGAGTCGCCAAAAATCTATGGTTACAAGTTTCACGTCTTTTGTACTATTTACCTCTTGAAGAAAAGTAGATTTTCCTGATCCCCAATTTCCATTAAGAAAATATGTCTTATTTTTTTCATTTAACAATTCAGCGAAATTCTTCGCTGCTGTTGAAGTATCAATATTATTTAGTTCAATGTATTTTTCATCTTCTTCATTATAATCTTTTGCCATTTTATTTTTCCTAAATAAACATATCCTGCAAGAGTTTCTTTTTGAGTGTTTCAAGTTGATAAATTTTTTCTTGGTGAGCAGTGATGAGGTTATCGAGATTAGAGAAATAGGATCCGATAGCTTGTTGTTCAGCTATTGGTGGTAAATAAAATGGAATCTCCGAAAAAGTTGGAAACTGTACACGTTGTTTTTCAATCAGAGTTCCTGTAGCAAACTGTTTATATTGATAAATTGCGTACGTTGTTTTCAATAAAATTTTTAAAAAATCATTATCAAATTTTTCTATATCTCTATTTTTCATCACAACATAATAACCAGAAACTGAAATAGTAACTTCATTATCGTTTAAATCCAAAGCACCTAATGTAAGATTCATTGGATTATAAACAAACTCATTTACATCAACCTTTTTAAATTTATCATTCTTTTTTACCAAAAAATCTCTTTTATAACGATCTGTTTTAGGTGTTAATCCCTTCTCAACTGTTAAACTCCATAACTCGTTTTCTACAGAAGGTTCAATATAATTTGATACTTGTTCAAAAATATCACCTAGGCAATACTTTCCCCACTCACCTTCAAATCCATCCAAACGAATCTCAGGAACAGTCTGTCCAGCTTTGGGAAACATCTTGGAGAGCATGGTCGCTTTGAGGGATTGGTAATTAGCTAGATTGTCCTTGTAGCTAGCTAGAAGTTCGTCGAGGGTACGGAAAAGGGAGCCGATGGCGGATTGTTCGGGGATACTTGGAAGAGGTATAGGAGTTTCTAAAATGTTTTTATTGTACAACCGTTTAATAGTTGTTCCTTCTACACCTTGCCATTTTACTATGGAATAAAATTGTTTCAGAAAAGAATTATCCAACCGTTTATCATGTTTTAGCCAAACAATATTTGAATCTTGAAAATAGGCTTCTTCTCCTTGATATTCTACCGTCCGACCAATACTTCCTGAAGCAGAAATCAAAACATCTCCAATTTCAGGATATGGATATTTAGATTTATATTCTTCAAATTTTTCGCGTGTTATGAAAGAATCTGGTTCACCACCAAAAGTGCCAATTTTATAAAATGGAACCTCTCCAACTTCAGAAGTTTCCTCTTTGAAAATTCGCTTATTCATTGCTACAGAACCTAGGTTACCTAGTATTTCTAATTGCCATTTTTCTTTGAATTTCTTAAATCTTAAATACGGGACACTTCTATATTTCATAATAAATTTCTCTTTAAACTTCTTAATTTATATTTTAATCGATAGCTCACTTAACTTACTTTTAAATTCGGATATATCCTTTTTATTTAACAATTCATATGGTGGAACTTCTGAATAATCAATTACATTTATGTAGCAATATTTTAAATATTTATTTTCTTCTTCTTTTTTTAATGTGGTTGTAAATATTTTTTGGTTAGGAATCTGATTAAATATTTTTAATACTCTATCTTCTTTTTCTGTTGATAAATCCTCAGCACGAAATGAGTCTACGACAATAGGATAATCATGATTAAAAACGATTTTATAAGCATATAATCTTGACAGAAGAAAAATAGTTCCCTCGCTACCTGAATATTCTTGATTACTTTTTGTAAATAATTGAAAAGGAGACAGTTTATGATCAGGATCAATTGATCTATATGTATCAGTCAATACGTTTATCAATTCTTGTTCCAATTCCTTCTTCTTCTGATTATCAATTTGAATTTCAGATTTAATTAATTTAATTTCTTCATTAATCATATCAATTTCATTTCTTTTAGATAGTATTTCTTGATCGATATCTTTAAGAGAAATATATTCTTTATGATGTGCTAATAAAACTTCTAGTGAAACACCCTCTACACTCATCAGTTTATCTAAAATTTCCATATTTTTTCTTATAGAAAATTCAATTTTTTCTACTTCCTCATTGTAAGAATCAATTTTAGATTCTATAGTTCCTATAATCTCTTTTCTCATTTCTTTAGTAGAAACATCAAATGCTATCCCGTTCCCAGCTAACGAAAATATGATATGTTCTGAGCCACAGTTCATACAGCTTAGCTTACCAGCTTCAATATTTCTATTCAAAGAATTTAGTTCTTGAATGCTATTATTCCATTTTAATCTTTTGTTAAGGATACGATTTCTTTCTTTCTTTAATTCTAAATTTTTTTCATTTATTTCTTCCATTCTATACAGAATTTCTTCAAATTCTTCCTGTTCACTTACCTTACTAAAGTATTCTCCATAATTCTTACCATCTTGCAATAATTTTCTTTTTGCAGACAAATCAACCAACTCTATTTGCTTTTTCTTTAAATCTTTTTCTAATAATTTTACACTAGAATCTGATATAACAGAGCTCATTGCTCCTCCCAGAGAAAATATCATATTTAAGAAATCTTTTTTATTATAGAAACCTTTTTTTAAAATATTACTTGTACTCTTATTATCTTGACCAATAAAATATAATTGTAAAAATAATACTGGATCAACAATTCTTTCCTTTTTATTTTTAATAATTACTGGCAGAGCTCTAATTGCTTTCGACCAATAATTCTTAAACTCTGATGTATTATCTAATAAAAATAGTCTGCCTTTATCTAAAACAACAAATTTATCGTTTTTTCTACAGATTGTTATGATTCGAAAATTAATTTCTATTTCTACTACAAAGTAGTAGTCTTGAAAATTAAATCGTGACGGAAATGTAGGTTCATTTCCTAAAGCATACATCATTCCCTGAATAACAATTGTTTTGCCTCTATTGTTATCTGAACTTAAAAAAATATTAAAACCACTATTTAAACGATTTTCAATATAAGCTTCATTTTCATTTCCAATAAGTATTTTTTTTATTAACATCAATGTAAGCCTTCCTTTAATACCGATATGAAATATTTAACTGATAGAATATCAAAATTCGGATGAGTTTCTATTAATTGATGATCGATTTTAGTAAATACGGACTGTACATCATCATTTACATTATTTATTACTGTAGTGTATATATTAGAAAATAGATTCCAAAATTCTTTTGTAGCATTTTTATTAAACAAGGCACTTACTAACTTTCTCTGACACTCTTCAATACACTCTCTTTTATCTGATTCTGAGAGATAATTTATTGTATTTAGGAAGCTAATTGGTGCTCCATCTGAAATTGGATTTCTATTAATAATACGCTGTAAAGTCAGTAATTCAATCTCACCTTTCGTTATATGTCTATTGAAATTTAAAGCTTCATCCACATAATTTATTGTAACCCCTTCGACAATATCCATATCCTTTTTACTAGACTGTATTTTCTTTAACTCTTCAAAAATTGAATCCAATAAATTATCATCAGGTACTATTTTAGGATGATTAACTATTATTTCTCGTATATAATCTGCTTTAGACTTATCATTAACAACAAAAACTATTGAATTCAAAAATGAATCAATTGAAGCTTCTGTTATAGAGGAATTATTAATATATTCTTTTTTATTAGCTTCTTCTTTTAATCCCTCAATAATACTTAACTTTGCTGTTTCAGTAATATTATCAATAGTAAAAACATTCTGTTTTCCATCCACCCTCACTGTAGATGAAACACTATCTAAAAATAAGATCAAGCCGTCAAATTGAAATTCACTTTCATAATTCTTAAATAAGGTAACCAATTCTCTTCCGATTTCTTTAGGTGTAGAATTTTTCTTCCCTTTTGATTGTAAATCCCATATTTTACTACCTGAACTACTTATTCCAGTAACATCATTGAAAAAATCAATTACGAAATAATAGATTTCATTTCTATTTTCTGAAAAATTCATCAAATATAATAATGCTTTTGTTTCTGTTTCTGCTCCAATTGGTCGTAATCGTTCAGAAGAACTAACTTGATAAGTCAAATTTTATCACCTCTATCCTACCTCCCCACTCTCAATGGTTCAATCACCTCTTCGATCAGTTGGGTATAGGCTTCTTTGATTTGTTTTTTGTAGCTGAGTGGATTGAGGGCGTCTGCTACTTCTACCTTATAGTCTTTATAGCGTTGGCTCTTGGTCAGCTGGCTTTCACCTGTTTGCTTCTTAGCGCCTTTGCGGTAATGCTGGACATAGTAGCGAAGCTCGTCCTCTCCGACATACCATTTTTTGACAAAGTTAGAGATATGTTTATCAATTACCGTCTCAATCATATTATCTAAGACACCTGTGATGGATAAACCTCGATAAAGTTTTGGATTTGCTTGCACTTCTGTCCAAAGATTTTGGATGATTGTCGCAAGTCCTGGATTGGTTCTATTTAACCCTTGGATATAACCATCCACGGTAGCAATATCCTTATCACTAAGAGGCTCTGCTACATTGTCATCCTGCTGGATCATACTCTGGATGAGAGTCAAGATATAGGCATAGTTGATCTCATCAACCTGGACAGACTCAAGCTCATAGTGGATATCCAGCGGATCATCTTGATCATCGTCATCTACACGGCTTTTAAGCTCTGCTAGGATATTTTGATAGAGACCTAGGTAGCTTTCTAGCTTGGCATTCGTCAAGCCTGTCTCTTGGTAAATCTCCTCTTCTTTGTATTCATTATAGACGCGGATAGAGGCCAGATACTTATCAAAGGCTTGGTAAGATTTCGCTATTTTGCGCAGCTGAGCAGTACTAGCTTGCTCGATGGCAATTCCTTCTTCTTCATGGTCCGTAACTTGCGCTTGAAATTCTCCGCAAGCTGATAGAAAGTTGCTTTTTTCTTCTTCCCAACTTGGAGCTAAGACCTCATTTTCTCCTCCATTGGAGTAGAGCTTGAGGGCATTGTCGACAGCTTCCTTAAAGGCCTGAGGGCGCTGGAAGGTGATGATATGGCCGAAGCGCTTCTTGTCATCAAAGATCCGATTGGTACGACTAAAGGCCTGGATCAAGTCCTGCGGACGCATGGGCTTGCGGTCGATAAAGAGCGTGGAGAGACAGGGAGCATCAAAGCCAGTCAAGAGACGATCGACCACGATGACCAGGTCCAACTGCTCATTGCGATAGAGGTACTTGTCCTGCTTTCTGGCCAGACGATTATTGACATCGGTATTAAAGCCCCGCAGATCCGCTAGTCTAAAATGCGTACCAAACTCTTGGTTGTAGTCCTCCATGACTTGCTTCATGTGATCTTGATAGCCGATGGATTCTTCCTCGTTTTCAGACACTGAGTAAGTGATGGTAAACTTTGGAAAATCTGGTAAATGTCGTTTGACCCGCTCGGAGACCTTGACCCGCTCATTGCCAGCCATGATACTCTTGAGCAGATTATAATAAGCCTGTGCTTGTGGGATGGACTTGACTGTCAAAATAGCGTCATAGCTTTTTCCAACTCCTTTAGGGATATTGAGCTGTTGCTGGCTCTTATTAAGGATAGCATCCAGGACTTCTAGCATGTGTTCCTTGTCCTCATAAGCACTATCAGGAATCTCTTCCTCCAGCATATCAGAGATGATGGTATTGCGGTAGTCTACCTTAAAGCCCAGAACCGCTCCATCATGGATGGCTTCTTTAACGGTGTATTCATGCAGGCGTTCGCCATACTGTTGGTGAGTGGTTTGAGCCAAGTCTCCCACTTGTTTTCGTTTATTTTCCTTAAAGATCGGAGTCCCTGTAAAGCCGTACCAGAGAGAGTTTCGGAAGTAGGCCTTGATCTCCTTTTGCATTTGTGGAGTGACAGCTCGGTGGCACTCATCCACGACAAAGGCCACGCGCAGGTCCTTGATCTTCCCAGCATCCCGCTGGTACTTACCTTCTTCAAACTTGCGCATCATGGTCGTAATTTTCTGGATGGTCGTGACTACCACGCGCTTGTCATTGCCCCCTAGACGTTTGACTAGTTCGTGAGTATTATCCGTCTCATCGATATCAATGACATCGTTGGCAGCGTATGAGAGGAAGGATGAGGTCGTCTGCTGGTCCAGATCTCTACGATCGACGACAAAGATGGTCTTTTGGATAGCAGGGATCTGCAAGAGATTGCGGGCCACTTTGTAAGAGGTAAGGGTCTTCCCTGAACCTGTCGTGTGCCAGATATAGCCCGACTCTTGACGACGAGAAGCGTCCTGTACTGCCTCAATGGCATGGATCTGATAAGGACGTAGGAGGATAAGGGCTTTCTTACTATCGTCGATGACCGAGTACTGCATGACCATCTGATGGGCCCGCGGGATAGAGAGGACCTCATGGGCAAAGCTAGTCAGATCCGTCACGGGCCGGTTGTCCTTATCCACCCACTTGGTCAGAAACTTTTTGTTTAGCTTATTTTCACGGGCTGCAGCGATATAGCGAGTGTCGACCTTATTGGTCACAACAAACATCTGCAAGCTTGAGTAAATACCTCGGAACTTGCCTTCACGGTCGTATTTTTCTATCTGATAAAAAGCTTTCAAAAATCCAACTCCTGGACTCTTGAGCTCAATGTGAATCATAGGAAGTCCATTAATCAGAAGAGTCACATCCATTCGTCTGTCTTGATCTTGAGGGTATGCCTTGTCTCGCTCGACTTGGTTGACTACTTCATAGCTAGACTTTCCAGCAGCGATATTGTCCCGCCAGATGACCGCTAGACGGATGGTACCTAGACTAGCATCTTCGCGCTGAACCTCTACCTTGGCAATGCCATTTTCTCCTGCTAGCCACTTGGCCGCCTCATAATAACTGACAAAGTTGAGCTGATTCTTGATTTGGTGTTTTTCTTGATCAGTCAAGGGATGATCTGCTAACATGGCGACATTATTTTGAGCTAGTTTCTCAAAAAAATTCTCCCACAACTGGTCCTCTGTCTTAAGATCTTTCCGATAGGTCCACTGGCTTTCTCCAGATGCCAACTGCTGGATCAACTGTCTTTCAATTTCTAATTCCTGACTTGTTTTCATTTGATTTCCTTTTGCTTTACATGAGGATTTTCACTTTATTCTTCTATGTTTCATTATAGCATAGAAAGGCTTGATTTTATAGCGTTTCCATGGTCTAGTAAGAAAATCCCCAGCTCTTTTCAAGCTGGGGATGACTTTATATTTTTAATTCATACACTTCCTGCCAACCGGCTGGTCCTAATATGCGCTGGGGCTGTTTGCTAAAGCCGGTCTCTCGGTAGAGATAGGAAGCGACTTGATTTCTCTCATTGACACCTAGGATGATGCTTTTATACATAGGCAGATGTTCTCTTATGAAGTCCAGCAGGAGCTTTAAAGTCTGACTCCCGTAGCCTCGCATCTGAAAGTTTTCATCCGTTGAAAGGCTACGAAGGAGCAGGCTATCTGGCTGACCGCCATAAGTGTACTTTTCTTCTCCAGCATCCAAGATCAGAAAGGTTACGATTTGATCTTCTTCAAGACCCAAGATAGCATAGCGATTTTCTAAGTCAGCGACAGCCTCCTTAGGATGGCTGGTAAATCTCAAGTCCGTTAATTGGTAAGACTGCAAGGCCTCTCTATCTGATCTTCGATAGAATCGGATTTTCATCTAAAAATCCATTTCATCAGGATTTGGTGCGCCACCGGCTAGGCCACTGATATTTTTGAGAACTTCTAAGTCTTCTATATCTAGCTCAATGTCAAAACAGTCTAGATTGCTGGCAATCCGGCTCGGAGTGACCGACTTAGGTAGAGGCAGGAAACCTTCCTGCAAGCTCCAAGCCAGCGCTACTTGGGCAATGGTCTTGCTATATTTGTCAGCCAAAGTTTGTACGTCAGGATTTTGGAAAAGTTCACCTTGGCCAAATGGTCCCCAAGCTTCCAGTAAAATCTCATGCTCACGGCAGAAGTTGACCGCCTCTGTCTGATAGACACCTGGCGCCAGGCGGATTTGATTGACTGCTGGCCTGATGCGCGCTGTTTCAAGCAAGGCTTCCAAGTGATGAGGCAGGAAATTGCTGACGCCGATTGCACGAATCTTCCCAGCCTCATAGAGATCTTCCATGGCACGCCAGACTTCATCATTGCGCTTTTTCCAAGCATCGTTTTCTCTCAGGGGTTTGGGATTAGGCCAGTGGATGAGGTAGAGGTCCAGATAGTCCAGTCCCAACCGCTCCATTGATTGGGTAAAGGCCTCTTGAGCCTCCTCATAAGTATGAATGTCATTCCAAAGCTTGGTCGTGATGAAGAGCTCTTCGCGCGGAATGCCGCTATCCTTGATTGCCCGTCCGACACTCTCTTCATTCTTATAGATAGCGGCCGTATCGATGTGCCGATAGCCTGCTTTGAGAGCGGCTAAGGTTGCCTGATAAGCTTCCTCACCATCCTTAGCCTTCCATGTCCCAAAGCCAAGCACTGGGATTCTCACGCCGTTGTTTAAAAGGTAAGTTTTCATAGGTATCCTCCGTCTATTATTTATGAGAGCCTCAAAGAGCTAAACAGCACTGTTGAGAAATAGTCGTCTATTATCCAACCTAGTCCTTCTTTTTCTTCTTAGGGACTATAGGCCCTGGCTTGAAGATATTTTTCTTGGTTGGAGCCATGCCCTTGCTGATAAAACTATAGATGATAAAGGCGCCTCCAGCGACAATCATCAGAATACGACTCATAGCTAAGCCAAAAAGAAGAAAGACCACACCCATGAGAGTAAATTTATAATCAATCTTTTTCATGTTTCACTCCTGTTTATTTCGTTGATATCATTATATCATGAATACATCATTTCTTATTGATTCAAATTTATTTTCTCATTTTTTAAAAGCAGAAAGAACAGGCTCAACTGTTCTTTCTTTAAATATTTAGGAGACTTTTCTTTTTTATGATTAGGCTTCAAACCTTTTCTCACCATCCAAGTATGTGGCTATCAAGTCCAAGTCATCATTTAAAACGATAAAGTCCGCATCATAACCCTCTTTAATCTGACCGCAAACATCATCAATATGTACAGACTTAGCTGGAATCAGGCTAGCCATCATGACGGCTTGGTGAGGATTGGCAATGCCCCATTTAACAACATTCTTCAAGCCATCTTTTAATTTCAAGATTGAACCAGCTAAGTTGCCTGTTGATTTAAGGCGGGCCGTTCCATCGGCCACAACTACTGGAAATTCACCCAGCATATAATCACCGTCTTCCAGACCACCAGCTGTCATACAGTCCGTAATGAGAGCGATATTTTCATGGCCCTTTTGCTTGATCAGAATATCGCAAGCCTTAGGATCCACATGGTGGCCATCACAGATTAACTCTGCGTAGGTATGAGGAAGCTCATACATGGCACCAACCATACCCAGCTCCCGGTGAGTCAAGCCACGCATACCATTATAGGCATGTACCCATACGCTAGCACCAGCTTCCACTGCCGCCTTGGCTTGGTCAAAGGTTGCATCAGAGTGGCCGAGTGCTACTGTCACACCTTCGTCAGTAATCGTGCGAACAAACTCTTCGACACCATTCCGTTCAGGCGCAAGGGCAATCTTATTCAGCAAGCCATTTGAGGCCTTTTGCCAAGCACGAAATTCATCCATACGAGGATCTTTCATGTAGGAAGGATTTTGCGCTCCCTTGTATTTCTCTGTGAAATAAGGTCCTTCAAAATAAAGGCCACGAATCTTGGCACCAGTAGCCTCTTTGTAGCGGGCACCGATATTTTCTGTCACAGCCAGCAAAAGCTCATAAGACGAAGTCAAAGTAGTTG
>ERZ773087.744-NODE-744-length-23197-cov-7.796171_pt1 | contig 23197 bp, 22 predicted proteins | sample MGYA00511375_ERZ773087 | MGnify/ENA primary metagenome ERZ773087 (study PRJEB29015, sample SAMEA2737995) | human oral metagenome | biome: human oral; feature: human-associated habitat; material: dental | place: China | collected 2063 ...
GGAGGATGCTACTTTGAACAAGCAGGAATTGGTCGCAAACGTAGCAGAGCAGGCAGGTCTGACGAAGAAGGACGCAGAGAAGGCGGTCAACGCCGTTTTTGAGGCAGTCAAGAACGCGCTTTCCGAGGGTGACAGGATTCAGCTGATCGGCTTCGGTACCTTTGAGGTGAAGGATCGTAAGGCACGCAAGGGGCGCAACCCTCGGACGGGCAAGGAGATCAACATTCCGGCCTCGAAGACGCCTGTGTTCAAGGCTGGCAAGGCTCTGAAGGATTCTGTGAACTAAGTTTTCTCTTGAACGTGAGACCGGACTTCCGTTGGGAGTCCGGTTTTTCTTTTGATCGGACGGATATGGAACAGAATATTTTTACACGGGATGCCTTCGTGGGAAAAACGGCACTGGTCTCGGGCGGAACCTCGGGAATTGGGCTTGCTGCGGCAGAGATCTTTCTTGCGGGCGGGGCATCGGTCATGCTCGTGGGTCGCGATGCGGCGCGTGGTCAGACGGCGCTTGCACGGCTTTCAGCGGGGGAGCGGGCGCAATTTACGCGCTCTGATGTGCGCCGCACGGAGGACTGCCATCGTGCGGCAGAGGAGACAGTGCACGCGTTTGGCGACATCGATATCCTCGTGAACTCCGCCGGGATCTACGTAGAAGGTGCGCTGGATGATCTCACGGAGGAGACCCTGGATGACTTGATTGCGACGAATGTCAAGGGGACATTCCATCTGACGCAGGCGACGCTGCCGCATCTGCGGAGCACGCTGGGCAATATCGTGAATGTCGCCTCGGATGCGGGACTGCACGGGAATTATTTCTGCGCGGCATATGCGGCGACGAAAGGGGCGGTCATCGCCTTTACACGCTCACTTGCGCTCGAGCTTGCAGGCGATCAAGTGCGCGTGAATGCCGTTGCTCCTGCCGATATCCTGACGCCGCTCACGGAGCGTCAGTTCTCATCGCAGCGTGCCCGTGAGGAGCAACTGCGGGAGATGGCGTCAGTCTATCCGCTCGGACGCATTGGAACGCCCTGCGAAGCCGCTGCTGTAATCGCATTTCTCGCCTCACCCGCAGCAGGATGGGTGACGGGGAGCGTCTACCGTGTCGACGGTGGTCTCACAGCGTAAAAAAATTTTGTCCATCGTTGAAAATTGTGATACAATAATCGTGGTTCTGTGAGGAGGTGGAGGATGGAGCGTGCCCGTATTCTCATCCTGACAGCGTCCATCGGGTCCGGACACACGCGCGCAGCCGAGGCAATCCGTGCAGCGCTCGCGGCGCACCCGCAGGCAGATGCTGTACAGGTGGATGTTGTCGATTTTATGGCGCGTGAAGTTTCCACAATTCACTACCTCATGAAGCGCATCTATCTCACGATGCTGCGCTTCGTCCCGGATCTCTATGATGTGTTCTTCCGCATTGCGGGAAAGAAGGCGAGCGGCGGTATTGTGCGCGGCGCATTTGCGCAGGTGATGGTGCGCACGATGGGAAGGATCGTGCGGCGTTATGAGCCGGATCTCGTCATCGCGACGCATCCCTTTCCCGAGGGGGCTGCGGCTCTCTGGCGCACGCGACATGGAGGCTCCTACGCATTGGCGGCACTCCTGACGGACTATGCGCTGCATGCAATCTGGCTTGTGCGCGGCGTAGATCAGTACTTTGTCGCAACGGGGGCGATGGCGGCGGAGATGGCAGAGCGAGGATTTGCTCCTCGCATGGTAGAGGCGAGCGGCATACCGATTGCGCGGGCGGATTATGCGCTGGGACAGATGGAGGCACAGGAGAGGATAGGCCTGCATGGGGGACTGCCGACCGTTCTCCTCATGGGCGGAGGACTCGGACTCGGCGGCATGGATCGCACGCTTGCGGCACTTGAGACGCTTGAGCGACGGCTTGCCATCCTCGTTGCTGCGGGGCACAATGAAGTGCTCGAGGCACATGCGCGTCGTGTGGCTGAGACATCGCGGCATGTGATCCGCGTCTTTGCCTATACCGATGAGGTGCCTGTGCTCATGCGGGCGGCAGACCTCCTTATCACGAAGCCTGGAGGTCTCACGATTAGTGAGGCATTTGCAGCGGGGCTGCCGCTCCTCCTGCACGATCCGATTCCAGGTCCTGAGACAGAGAACGCCGTCTATGCGACGCGGCGTGGAGCCGCCGTATGGCTGCACCCAGGGGAGCGCATGGCACCTGCGGTGGAGGAGATCCTTGCGCATCGGATTTCGGAGATGCGGCGGGCGGCAGGTGACTGTGCATGTGAGGATGCAGCACAGCGCGTGGCCAAGATTCTGATGGAAATGCTGACAAGGAAGAGGGGGCATACGCATGGCAAGGAGAAGGACGCCTAGGAGACCGCGCTGGTTTATGATCGCACTCCTTCTCATTCTGGCCTATTTTGGTTCGATGATCGTATCACAGGGATTCTACCTCTCCCATGTGTATGAGGATCAGCGTCTTGCAACGGAGCGCCTCACGGCGGCGCAGGAAGAGAATGACCGTCTGCGTGCTGAGAAGGAGCGTCTGGGTGAACTCCCCTATATTGAGAAGCTGGCGCGTGAAGAGCTCGGCATGACGGGGGCGGGGGAGCTTCCCTATGCGCCCGGAAAGCGTTCCAACAACAATTGACTCCATATCTGTGAAAACGCCGTACAATGGCTCCGATGCGCACCTGAATTTCTTGACACAGGATGTATTTGCCCTGTATAATAAACGGGTCAAATAAATATGGGGGACGACCCCGACGGTTTGTAGTTGAAGGGAAGAGTTGTATTGGCCATCGAAGTTGGCAGTGTAGTAGAGGGCGTCGTGACGGGCATCACGAATTTTGGCGCTTTTGTCGAGCTCCCCGAGGGAAAGACGGGACTCATCCACATCTCGGAGGTTGCCGATGTCTATGTGAATGATGTGCACGATTTCCTCAGAGAGCGCGATACGGTCAAGGTCAAGGTGCTCACAGTGGATGACCGTGGAAAGATCGGGCTTTCGATCAAGGCGCTTCAGGATAAGGCGGCAGCCCCGGCACAGCCGTCTGCGGCTCCTGCACGTCCGCCGCGCCCCCCACGTGATATGCGGCGCACGGCTGCCTCGCGGCAGATCGGCTCTCCTTCCTTCGAGGATAAGCTGTCGCGCTTCCTGAAGGACAGTGATGAACGGCTGACCGATCTGCGCCGCAAGACGGATTCCAAGCGCGGCGGACGCGGATCGCGCCGTGGCTGAGACAGGGATGTGCTGATATTGGATGGAATGTGTGCGCTCTTCTGCAGCAGCATACAGTCATAGAAGAGGGAAAAGGGCACTCCGTTTGGAGTGCCTTTTTTTATATCGGGAGCATATCTTGCTGAAAAATCTCGAAGGTATTCTGCGCGCACATGATTTTCTCAATGCGTCGCGTACGCTGCTTGTTGCATGCTCGGGCGGCACGGACTCGCTTGCCCTGCTGGATGCGTTGGAGCGTCTGCACAGCGCGGGCGGTGCGCGTGTCATTGCCGCCCACTATGAACATGGCATTCGCGGTGCGGCGTCCCGTGCGGATGCGCGCTTTGTCATGGATTTCTGTGCGGCGCGCGCGCTTCCGTTCGTATGTGAGTCGGGTGCCGTGCCCGCCTATGCGCGCACGCATAAGATCTCGCTTGAGATGGCGGCGCGCATCTGCCGCTATGACTTCCTGCATCGCGCAGCCAAGGAGCATGATGCGGATGCGATTGTGCTCGCGCATCATGCGGACGATCTCGCGGAGACCGTACTCCTGCGCATCCTGCGCGGGACGGGGCCTGCGGGGCTCGCGGCGATGCGCGTCTTTGACGGGGTGCATCTGCGCCCGCTTCTCTTCCTCACGCGCGCCGCAATCGAGGCGTATGTGGAAGAGCGTGGGCTGTCGCCGCGTCACGATGCGACAAATGATGCCTTGGATGTGCGGCGTAATCGCATACGTCATGAACTCCTGCCCACGCTTCGCGCGCAGTATAACCCTGCCGTGGGGGATGCACTCATGCGACTCTCTGTCCTTGCGGCGGAAGAGGACGATTTGCTCGCCGCACTTGCGCGCGCGGAATACAGTCGGGCGCGCTGCGAAGGTGGGCTTTCTATCGAGGTACTGTGCGCACTTCATCCCGCCTTGCAGCGGCGTGTGCTGCGCCTCTTCTGGGCGGCAGAAACGCAGGCGGCGCAGGATTTTTCCTATCTCCATGAGGAGCGACTGCGCGCACTCCTTACTGCCGAGGGCACGGCACATGCTGAGATGCAGGGGGGATGGCATGCATACAGCCGCTATGGCGTGCTTGCGCTTTGCCGTCTGCCCGCACACAAAGATGCTTTAGAAAATCGTGAAATTTTGCTTCCTTTCACCCGCGAATATGCTATAATAAATTTTCAGGGCATGGAGTTTCACATCAGGTGTCTGAACCGCATGACGGCGGACGATTGGCGCAGGATGGAGGCGCGCGAAGCGGTCTATGCAGATTGCATGGCACTTCCTCCGCTCGTTCTCAGGACGCGGCGGGAGGGCGACCATATGCAGCTTCCCGTCGGGCGAAAGAAGCTCAAGGAGATCCTGATTGATGACAAGATTCCGCGTGAGGAGAGGGATACAATGCCGCTCATTGCGCTTGCGGATACACATGAGATTTTCTGGATTGCGGGCGGACGGCGCAGCACGCTTGCGCCCGTGACGGAATCCACCCGTGATATTTTGTGTATTTCATATGTGAAGGAGACGATAGCCAAATGATGAGCGGCGACATTGAGCGTATTAGTTTTTCGGAGGACGAGATTCGTGCGCGCGTGCAGGAACTTGGCGCGGAGATCGCACGGGATTATAAGGATGCCTCCGAGACCGTTTACTGTGTCGGCATCCTGAAGGGGGCTGCCGTCTTCTTCACCGATCTCGTGCGCGCCATCGACCATCCCGTTGCCTTTGACTTTATGATTGTTTCCAGCTACGGCGACGCGACAACCTCGAGCGGGCAGGTTAAGATCCTGAAGGATCTTGATTTCTCTATCGAGGGCAAGCACGTCATCATCATTGAGGATATCATCGACTCGGGTACGACCATGCGCTATCTGAAGCAGATGCTCATGGGACGCCATCCGAAGAGCATCAAGATCTGTGCGTTCCTCTCGAAGCCCTCGCGCCGCGTCGCGCCCGTGGAGATCGACTACCTCGGTCACGAGGTGCCGGATGAATTCCTCGTGGGCTATGGCCTCGACTATGCGGAGAAATATCGGAATCTGCCCTACATCGGGGTGCTCAAGCGTTCCGTCTACGAATAAACCGGAGGAGGTAGAAATTGAATCAGTCGATATTGCGAAATCTTGCTTTTTACGCGCTCATGTTCTTCGTTGTCTGGACGGTCGCCGACTATATGTCGGGCAGCCATCAGGCACCGCAGGCGACGGCGCTCGGATACAGCGACTTTAACGCAAAGGTGCAGTCGGGCGAGGTCGACAAGGTCGTCATCGTACAGAACAACATCCGCGGCACGCTGACGGACGGGACGGAGTTCACGACGATTGCGCCCGATGCACCGAACAGCGATCAGGATCTCTACAAGCGCCTTTCGGACAAGGGGATTAATATCTCGGCAGAGAATCCGCCTGAGCCGCCGTGGTGGCAGACAATGCTCACCTCACTCATCCCGATTGCGATTCTCATCGGTTTCTGGTTCTTCATCATGCAGCAGTCACAGATGGGCGGCGGCCGCATGATGAACTTCGGCAAGTCGCGCGTACGGCTCATGGTGAGCGACAAGAAAAAGGTGACGTTTGCCGATGTCGCGGGTGCGGACGAGGCGAAGCAGGAGCTTGAGGAGGTTGTGGAATTCCTTAAGACCCCCGAAAAATTCAACGACCTCGGTGCGCGCATTCCGAAGGGCGTCCTGCTCTTCGGCCCTCCGGGCACGGGTAAGACCCTCCTCGCAAAGGCGGTTGCCGGCGAGGCGGGCGTGCAGTTCTTCACAATCAGCGGCTCCGACTTCGTCGAGATGTTCGTCGGCGTTGGTGCTTCGCGTGTGCGCGATCTCTTCGAGCAGGCAAAGAAAGCCGCGCCGTGCATTGTCTTCATCGACGAGATCGACGCCGTCGGTCGTCAGCGCGGGGCAGGGCTCGGCGGTGGACATGACGAGCGCGAGCAGACGCTGAACCAGCTGCTCGTCGAGATGGATGGCTTCGCATCGAACGAGGGCATCATCATCATCGCGGCGACGAACCGCCCCGATGTGCTTGACCCCGCGCTCCTGCGCCCCGGTCGCTTCGACCGCCAGATCGTCGTGGACAAGCCCGACGTACGGGGGCGCGAGGCGATCCTCAAGGTGCATACGAAGGGCAAGCCAATCGCGGATGATGTGAATCTGGACGTGCTTGCGCGCCGTACGCCCGGTTTTACGGGCGCGGATCTCAGCAACCTCGTGAACGAGGCGGCGCTCCTTGCTGCGCGCCGCGACAAGAAGAAGATCTACATGGCGGAGATGGAGGAGGCGATCGAGCGCGTGCTGGCAGGCCCCGAGCGCAAATCCCACGTCATGACGGACGAGGAGAAGCGCCTCACGGCATACCATGAGGGCGGTCACACCCTTGTCGGTCTGCTGCTCGAGCACGCCGATCCCGTGCACAAGGTCACAATCATTCCGCGCGGGCGTGCGGGCGGCTATATGCTCTCCCTGCCGAAGGAGGATCGCTCCTACCGCACGCGTTCGGAGCTGTTCGACCGCATCAAGGTCGCGCTCGGCGGGCGTGTTGCAGAGGAGGTCGTGCTCGGTGAGATCAGTACGGGTGCATCGAGCGACATCCAGCAGGCGACGCAGATCATCCGCAGCATGATTATGCAGTACGGCATGAGCGATACCATTGGCCCCATCGCCTACGGTGAGGAGAACCATCAGGTCTTCCTCGGGCGTGACTTCAACCGCGACCGTAACTATTCCGAGGAGGTCGCGGGCGAGATCGACCGCGAGGTGCGCCGTTACATCGAAGAGGCGTACGAAGCATGCCGCGCCATCATCACGGAGAACCGCGAGAAGCTCGATCTGATTGCGAACGCACTGCTCGAGCGTGAGACGCTGAATGCAAGCGAGCTCGAGGAGCTGATGACGAAGGGGGAGATCAGCGATAAGAGCAAGGATGACGACGATACGGATGATACCGGCAAACCTGCGATGATTCCCGTTGATGTCGTGATCGACGACTCTACGCAGACGAGCGAGGAAGCAGAGCGCGCCGCCGAGGAGCGTCCTGCGCCCGTTCCGAGCACAGAGCCAAAATTCAATGTGACGCAGTGGAATAAATAGAAACAATGACGGAGGCGTTGCTGCATGAATGAGAATGCGGCGGCGCCTTTTCTTTTAGGAAATGTGAGATTTTGACGATAATATAAGGGATACATTATCGTATGGATGTGATTGCAGGGATGCGAAAAGAGGAAGACTATGCAGTGGTATGAAGAGATCATGGAGGCGGCGCAGGAAGCGATCGACTATGTCGGCGCTGTTCTGCATGAAAATGGTGTGCTGACGGTACCTGCACAGCAGGTCTTGACGGATTTTGCAGCGGCAGTGGGGGCTGTCGCAGAGTATCTGGCGGGAGAGGAAGGCACTCTGATCGAAAAGTGTCGTCGCTATGCATTGAATGCAGTGCATTCTGCCGAGAAGGCACTGGCGGCTGAAACGTCAGAAGAGGCATTGTCGTACTTCTCCTACGAAGTACGACCGCTCTTTCTCGACCTGCACTATCAGCTTGATCTGCAATATAACATACTGCGCCACCCTGAGCGAGAAGAGGAGTATCTGGCGCAGACACTTGCGGCATTTGAGGCGGCACGCAAACGACCGGGCCGCACGGATTTCAAATATCGCGTCTCGATTATCGTACCTGCCTACAACAAGGTGGAGTTTTCGCGCTGTGCCATTGAGAGCCTTTTCCGTCATACGGACTTTTCACGCGGGGATATCGAGCTCATCACGATCAACGATGGCTCGTCTGATGAGACGGAGGAGTATTTCAACAGCCTGCCCCACGAGAAGAAGATCAATCTGAAACACAATGTCTACAATCATCTCGGCTGGGGCATTGCACGCCACATCGTCGAGGGGGAATACGTTGTCTACTTCTCGAACGATGCTGTGGCGACACCTCATTGGCTCGAGAATCTCCTTGCCGTTCATGCGGCGGAGCAGGATGTCTTCTGGGTTGTTCCGACTTGCAACGCAGGCTGTATTGCCAACTATCAGGGCATTCCTGTGGACTATGAGAATACCTTTGAGGCGATGGGGGAGATGGAGCAGTTTGCTGCGCATTACAATGTATCGAACTCTCTCCTCTGGGAGGAGAGAGCAGTTCTCATGCCATTCGTGAGCGTTGTGCCAAATCTTTTCGACGTGCCTGAGATCCGTGCGGATTATCGCTATGTCATGTGCGATTTCGAGGATGATGACTTCTCCACGATGCTACGGCGCTCCGGCTTTCGCCAAATTCTCGCAAAAGATACCTTCGTCCATCATTTCGGCGGGATGACGTTGAACGAGGTTCGCACGAAGCGCGGCAAATATAAGAGCATCGTATCCATGCGCCCCGTCTTTTATGAAAAGTGGAAAGTCGACCCGTGGGAGTCGCGTGGACATCTGTACTTTGTCGATGTGTTCTTGAAAGAACTGTGTGTTCTGCATGTGCCGGTGCGTATCCTTATCATTGAACCTCGCTTCTGCGAGGGACTTCTTTACATACGCAATCATTTTCGACGACTGCAGAAGAAGGTTGTCATTGACGCCATCGTAACGGATGCGCACTATTTGGCGGATGTACAGTATATGGCCGACAGCGTGCGTCGACTGCCATCACTTGATCATCTCGCAGAGGAACTGTTTGGATGCTATGATATCATTCTAATTGGTGCGGCGCTGAATGATCTTGATATACCTCATATAATCCCCTTTTTTCAGACTTGTCATGAGCATCTGCATGTGCACGGATTCATCTATGCCTCACTACACAACTTTAACAGTTTCGAGCATACGATGGAGAGTCTGACCAATGAAATTCCATTCCTCGCGTATCCTCTCATTCTTCCGCTCGAAGGTCGGCGCATACTGCCGACAGCACGACTCGTCGAGGCGCTGAAGGTGCAGTTTTCTACAGATGCCGTACGTGTAGGCTATATGAGCGTGGGGCATAACTTCGAGGGGGGAGGCACTTTCATCAACGTAACGGGGCAACTCCTTGACGCTTCGGGTGATGAGAAAGGTCGTGTGCAACAGCTCCTCATGGGAGATGTCGTCGCTGTTCGTATCAAGAAACAGGATATATGAGAAATATGAAGATATAGGGAAGAGATCACGGGATCTAATGCGTGATGTTATATCGAAGGGAGCAGATGTATGAAGGTTGTTATCCTGGCCGGCGGACTCGGTACGAGGATCAGTGAGGAATCAGCGCTGCTGCCGAAGCCCATGATCGAGATCGGTGGCAAGCCGATTCTCTGGCACATCATGAAGATCTATTCGTATTATGGGTTTCATGAATTTGTGATCTGTCTCGGCTACAAGGGCTATATGGTCAAGGAGTATTTTGCCGACTACTACCTGCACACTTCGGATGTCACCTTTGACTTCACACAGGGCAACAGCATGACGGTACACAACAATGTTTCAGAACCGTGGAAGGTGACGCTCGTCGATACAGGGCTGCATGCGCAGACGGGGGCGCGCATCAAGCGCGTATAAAAATACATTGGAGACGAGCCGTTCATGCTGACGTACGGCGACGGTGTGAGTGATGTTGATCTGAATGCCCTCCTTGCAGCGCACCGTGCAAAGACGGGGCAGACGATCGTGACAATGACTGCCATCCAGCCCGGGGGCAGGTTCGGCGTGTTGGATATTGCATCCGATACGAATGAGGTTAGCCGCTTCGTCGAAAAGGCGAAGGAAGACGGCGGCTGGATCAATGGCGGTTTTATGGTGGTTGAGCCGGCGGTATTCAATTATCTGCGTGATGATGATGCATGTGTCTTTGAGACGGAGCCGCTTGAGACGATCGCGCGAAGCGGTGGGCTTCATGCGTACAAACATACGGGGTTTTGGCAGTGCATGGATACGCAGCGTGACAAGTATCGATTGGAAGAACGATGGGCATCCGGGAGAGCGCCATGGAAGCTGTGGGTGTAATTTTCTATGGAAAATAAGAGGTATTTGACGTGGCAAAGCTAAGCATTATTATCCCTGTTTACAACATGAATAGGCAGCTTAATCAGTGCCTTTTGACAATACGGAGAAGTGTGCGCTTGCCATATGAGGTAATCATTGTTGACGACGGCTCATCGGACAATGAGCGTGTTGCAGTTTCTGTGGCAGGGGATGACGTTCGTGTCCTTCGCAGTGAGGAGCATCATGGTTTTTCGCATGCCGTAAATATGGGAATCCGCGCGTCTGTTGGAGAAGTTGTTCTATTTCTTCATGCAGATGTCTTGCTCGCACAGCACACTGCAGAGGATATGTTGGATGTACTGATTAGTGATCCCAGGACGGGGGCGGTGTGTGCCGTTGCTCCACGTACGTATGAGTGGGAACAATACCTTCCAGAAACAGACTATCACTCCTTGGATGCTTTTGAAGCGGTCGCAGAGGATGTTCGAGCGCGAGCCGGAAACAAGAGATTTCCTATGATCATCGCGGAGCTGTTTGCACTCATGGTGCGCCGCGATGTACTTGAGAGAGCAGGACTTCTTGATGAGGAATATTCGGTGCCTGCCCTTGCGTCATATGATTATACCATACGAATGACGCGTGCGGGGGACGGCATCGCTGCGATACCAAGCATATATGTGCACCATAATGATAGTATCCATGCCCAGGAGATGGAGGAGTACGACCTGCTGCGTCAGCGTGAGCGCTCACTTTTTTATTCGAAACAGGGGCTTTCTCTCGATTATTCCTTTTACGTACGTCTGGATATTCTGCCGATGGCAGATCTGACACGTGAGGGGGTGCGAGTTCTCGAAATCGGTTGTGCCTGCGGGGCGACGCTAAGGGAGATTGGAGCACGAAACCCAACGGCATTGCTGTATGGCGTCGAACTCAATGAGAGAGCCGCTGCAATCGCAGCACCATTTGCGAAGATTCTCTCTATGAATGTAGAGAATCTTGACCCTGCAGAGATTCCGGAGCGTTTTGATTACATCATCATGGGGGATGTGATTGAGCATCTGTTAGATCCGTGGACGGCGGTTCGCAATATGCGCGAACTGCTCGTGCCGGGCGGTTCGATCATCGCGAGTATCCCGAACGTGGCTCATATCACCAATCTCTATAATATGCTGAGCGGTTCTTGGACGTATGAGGACATGGGGCTGCTTGACCGTACGCATTTGCGTTTCTTTACAAAATCTGAGATTGTCAAGATGTTTGAGGAAGCCGATCTTGTCATCGATGACATACGACCAAGATCGGTGACACTTGGTGATTCGTGGGAGGCGTTTCGAGAAGAGATTCTTTCTCTTCATATGATTGACGTGAATCCCGAGGATCTGGATGCATATCAATGGTATGTGTGCGCACGGCGCGTGTAGGACGTGGAAGGCCATTTTAGATTTTTTTGTGGCATGGAGCCGTTATCTGCGCTATAATGGGGCGGATAACGGCTTTTTGATTGGAGGTATGCGATGAGCAGGGATGTGCTGGAACTCCTGCGGGCGGCGGGCGGCTATATCTCAGGGGAGAAGATGGCGGAGCGGCTCGGTGTGACGCGCGCAGCCGTATGGAAGAAGATCGCAGCTCTGCGCGATGCGGGCTATGATATATCGAGCGCGCCGCGCAGCGGCTACGTCCTGCGCTCCGCCCCTGACCGCCTGATCGAGACGGAGATTTCGCAGGATCTGAAGACGGCGCTCGTCGGTCGGAAGGTCATCTGTTACGATGCGGTGGACTCAACGAATCTCGTGCTGAAAAACCTTGCACGCGAGGGTGCGGAGGACGGCACGGTGGTCGTTGCCGACAGTCAGGGGACAGGGCGTGGGCGCATGGAGCGCGCGTTTTTCTCGCCGCCGGGCAAGGGCATCTGGGTGAGCATTCTCCTGCGTCCGACATTCCTGCCGCAGGATGCGCCGAAGTGTACGCTGATGGCGGCTGTCGCCGTCGCGCGTGCGATGGAGGCGTTCGGGCTGCGTGCCGAGATCAAGTGGCCGAATGACATCCTGCACGACGGGCGCAAGCTGGTCGGCATCCTCACAGAGATGAGTGCGGAGATGGATCGCGTGAACTATGTCGTGATCGGCATCGGCATCAATGTGAACATTGCACCCGAGGATTTCCCCGCAGAGCTGCGCGCGATAGCAACGTCGCTGATGCAGATGAAGGGCGCACCGCTGCCGCGCGTGGCGTTCCTACAGGAACTGCTGCGCGCTCTCGATGATCTCTATGCGAGCGTGCAGCGCGAGGGCTTTGCTCCTGTGCTGGCGGCGTGGCGGGAGTATGCCGTGACACTCGGGCAGGAGGTGCGCGTGATCGGCCCTGCGGGCGAGGAGTTCGAGGGCGTTGCGGCGGACATTGATGCGGAGGGCGCGCTCCTTGTCGACACGGCAGAGGGGCGGCGGCGCGTGCTTGCGGGCGATGTGTCGATTCGCCCGCGAAGATAATTTATTTCCGAAAGAAAATTGATAGTACGGAGGAAAGAACTTGCTGCTAGTACTGGACATCGGCAACAGCAACATCGTCATGGGCGCGTACGAAGGGAAGCGGCTTCTGCGGCACTGGCGCATCTCGACGGATCGGCAGAAGACGGGCGACGAATACGGTATTCTGTTCAATGAATTGTTTCGTTATCAGGGCATTGAGATGTCCGATATCAAGGCAATCATTATCTCCTCGGTTGTACCGCCGCTTGTCGTTCCCCTGCGAAAGATGTGTGAGCGCTACTTCCGCATCCGCCCGCTGATCGTTGGGCCAGGCATACGAACCGGTATACGTCTGAACTACGAAAATCCGCGCGCCATCGGTGCTGACCGCATTGTAAATGTCATCGGCGCACACGAGCAGTTCGGCGGGCCGCTCATTGTCATCGACATCGGGACGGCGACGACATTCGATATTGTGGCGGAGAACGGGGACTTCCTCGGCGGCGTCATCGCGCCGGGGCTTGGCTCGAGTGCAGAGGCACTCTTCCAGCGTGCGGCGCAGCTGCCGCGCATCGAACTCGTGCCGCCGAAAACAGTGGTCTGCCGCAGTACGATCCAGGGCATGCAGGCGGGCATCATTTATGGCTACGTTGGGCAGATCGACGAGATTGTCCGACGTATCAAGGCGGAGCTTGCGATGGAGATGAAGGTGGTCGCGACGGGCGGCTTTGCACGTATGGTAGCAAAGGAATCGCAGACGATTGACAAGGTCGATCACTTCCTGACGCTGACGGGGCTGCGCGTTCTCTATGAGCGAAACCAGCCGTGAAGCCAATGAAAATAGGAGCGTTCACGTTCGATGATCCCGTCTTTCTCGCACCGATGGCGGGGGTGACGGACACGGCATACCGCGTGATCGCACACGATATGGGCTGTCCGCTCGCGTTTGCAGAGATGGTGAGCAGTCAGGGCATCCACTACCGCAACGAACACACGATGAAGATGCTCCGCACGGAGGAGGGCGAGCGTCCGATTGCGATGCAGATTTTTGCCAAATCTGCGGCGATGGCGGCGGAGGCTGCCGCCTACATCGAGGAGATCGGGACGGCGGACATTCTAGACTTCAACATGGGATGTCCCGCGCCAAAGGTTGTGAAGAATGGCGAGGGCTCGGCGCTCATGCGTGAGCCGAAAAAAGCGGAGGAGATATTAATCGCGATTCGCCGCGCAACGAAGCTGCCGTTCACGGTGAAAATGCGGCTCGGTTGGGACGATGCCTCGCGCAATGCCGTGGAGATTGCGCGGATGGCGGAGGCGGTCGGTGTCGATGCCGTTGCAGTGCACGGGCGTACGCGTGAGCAGTTCTACAGCGGCAATGCGGACTATGCGGCAATTGCAGAAGTCAAACGGGCTGTGAATATTCCCGTGATTGTGAGCGGTGACATCCGCCGTCCCGCCGATCTTGCGCGTGCACTCGACATCACAGGTGCAGATGCGGTAATGATCGGACGTGGGGCACAGGGGAATCCGTGGATCTTCCCACGGCTCATTCACTGGCTGCATACGGGGGAGGAGCTGCCTCCGCCGACACTCATAGAGCGTGCCCGGGTGATCCTGCGGCATCTCGATCTGCTCGTTGGATACAAAGGGGAATACGTCGGCATCCGCGAGATGCGAAAACACGCAGCATGGTACACGCGTGGTCTTGCGGGCAGCGCAGAGCTGCGCGAGCGATTCAACCGTGCGGCATCAAAGGATGAATTTGTAAACATTCTGCGCGAAGCGTGGGAGATATAGAAAGGAACCATCATGAGTGACGATAAGAAGACATCGGTCTGGTCGAAGTACACGGAGAAGGAGCGTGCGGCGGTAAACGAGCTCGCACGCGGCTACATTGATTTTCTCTCGGACTGCAAGACGGAGCGCGAGAGCGTGACAGAGGCAGTCCGCCGCGCACGTGCAGCGGGCTACCGTGATCTTGCAGATATCATCGCACGGGGGGAGAAGCTCGCGGCGGGGGACAAGGTCTACGCCGTCAATATGAAGAAGGCAATTGTGCTCTTTCATATCGGGACGGAGCCTATGGAGTGCGGCATGAACATTCTCGGTGCGCACATCGATACCTGCCGTCTTGATGTGAAGCAGAACCCTCTGTATGAGGATAATGGACTGGCGTATTTCGATACGCACTACTACGGCGGCATCAAGAAGTACCAGTGGGTGACCATTCCACTCGCACTGCACGGCGTTGTGGTCAAGAAGGACGGCACTGTGGTGGAGATTGCGCTCGGCGAGAAGGCGGACGATCCCGTGTTCTGCGTGACCGATCTCCTCGTGCATCTCTCGCAGGAGCAACTTGAGAAAAAGGCATCAAAGGTCATCGAGGGCGAGAAGCTGGACGTGCTCATCGGCGGCTATGCACTCAAAAAAGACGACAAGGAATCCGTCAAGGACGGGATTCTCGCACTCCTCAAGGAGCACTATGACATCGCCGAGGAGGACTTCAACTCGGCGGAGTTGACGCTCGTTCCGGCGGGGCGTGCGCGGGAGCTTGGCTTTGATCGCAGCATGGTGCTTGGCTACGGGCAGGATGACCGCGTCTGCTCCTATACTGCACTTTGCTCTATGCTCGAGACGGAAGCAGTAAAGCGCACGGCGTGCTGTCTTCTCGTGGACAAGGAGGAAATCGGCAGCGTCGGCGCGACGGGGATGCAGTCGCGCTTCTTTGAGAACATGGTCGCCGAGGTCCTCTCCGCCTGTGGGCAGTATACGGAGATCGCCCTGCGCCGCACCCTTGCACGCTCAAAGATGCTCTCCTCGGATGTGTCGAGCGCGTACGACGGGCTCTATGCGGACGCGTTCGAGAAGAAAAATGTCGCATATCTCGGGCGCGGTATGGTGTTCAACAAGTTCACGGGTGCACGCGGAAAGTCCGGCTCGAGTGACGCGAGCGCGGAGTACCTCGGCGAGCTGCGCCGCATGATGGATGAAAATGGCGTCAGCTATCAGCTCGCAGAGCTCGGGCGCGTCGACCTCGGCGGCGGCGGTACGATTGCCTACATAATGGCGCGCTACGGCATGGATGTGATCGACAACGGCGTCGCTGTCATGAGTATGCACGCGCCGTGGGAGGTCACGAGCAAGGTTGATATCTACGAAATGAAGAAGGGCTACGACGTGTTCCTGCGGAACGCATAAGTACCCTCACCGCCGCTTCCGCGGTATCCCTCCCCCGCAACAACGGGGGAGGCTTTATTTGGAAAGGAGCATTCTATGGTCTCAGAGCAGATGTACGAACTCGGTACAAAGAAATCCACGATCCGTACGATCTTTGAGTACGGGCAGAAGCGTGCGGCAGAGATCGGCGCAGAGAACGTCTTTGACTTCAGCCTCGGGAATCCGAACGTGCCTGCGCCGACATTCATTCAGGAAGCGGCAGTGGACATCCTGACGCACAGTAACCCGACGGAGGTGCACGGCTACACGATTGCGCCCGGAAAACCGCAGGTCCGCGAGATCCTTGCCGCGGACCTAAAAAAGCGATTCGGCATGGAACTCTCGGGAAAAAATCTTTTTCTTACGGCGGGCGCGGCGGCATCTGTGACCATTGCGTTCAAGGCTCTTGCCGAGCCGGGAGATGAGTTCGTCACGATTGCCCCATTTTTTCCGGAGTACCGTGTCTTTGTCGAGGCGTGCGGGGGGAAACTTGTCGTTGTGCCTGCAAAGACAGACGATTTTCAGATTGACTTTGCCGCACTTGAGACGGCAATCACGTTGCACACGAAAGCCGTTATCATAAACTCGCCGAACAATCCGAGCGGTGCAGTCTACAGCGAGGAGACCATTCGGCGGCTTGCGGAACTCCTGCGTGCAAAGGAGCAGACGTATGGACACCCGATTTTTATCATTGCGGACGAGCCCTATCGTGAGATTGTCTACGATGGTCTGACCGTTCCGTGCATTCCTCTCTACTATGACAACACGATTGTCTGCTACTCCTACAGCAAGTCCTTTTCTCTGCCGGGCGAGCGCATCGGCTATATCGTCGTCCCGGATACCGCTGCGGATTTTTCACGCGTCTACGGTGCAATGGCAGGTGCAGCGCGTGTCCTTACACATGTCAACGCGCCCTCACTCTGGCAGCTTGTCATTGCACGCTGTGCGGGAAAGGCTGCTGATCTGAGTACATACGCACATAATGCAAAGCTGCTCTACGAAGGGCTGACGGCAGCTGGGTTTGAATGTATGCGTCCGCAGGGGGCGTTCTATCTCTTTCCAAAGGCACTCGAAGAGGACGATGCGGCGTTCTGTGCACGCGCACGTGAGTTCGATCTGCTGCTTGTACCGGGCGCGGACTTCGGCTGTCCAGGGTATTTCCGTGCGGCGTACTGCGTGCGTACGGAGATGATCGAGCGTGCACTGCCGCACTTTCAAGAGTTGAGAAAAACTTACAAAGAAATACATGAATGAAATTCGTTAATGATGGCTTCATTAAAAAGGTGTATTGACAATCGGTCTCTACAGAGCTATACTTAATACCGATTCACATTTCGTAAAGGATATCATTATCGACTGATATACCACGAACTTATAGAGGGATTACGCGCGTTTCGTGCGTTTAACGAGGAGGGTGTTCTTTTTGACCAGTGCTGAACTCTTTGAAAAAGGCGGACCGGTAATGTACCTGCTGCTCCTGTGCTCGCTCACAGTGGCAGCGATTGCTATCGACCGTTTTTTGCTCTATCGTCGTGCATCGCAGGGGGCACGTGCGCTTGAAGCAGATGTTGCCGCGGCGCTTCGCAAGAAGAAGCTGGATGAGGTTGCACCTGCTGTGAAGGGCAAGGACAACATGGTTGCCCATCTCATACAGAGTGCGGTTGATGCGCGTGCGGCAGGGGAGGATGTTCCCATGACGCTTGAGGCGGTCTACGGTGAGGCGGCAATGCTTCTGCGTGCGCGTCTCAACTATCTTTCAACGATTGTCACGCTTGCACCGCTGCTCGGTCTCTTGGGTACAATCTCGGGTATGATCCAGTCCTTCAGCGTGTTCAACCTGCAGGCAGGGCAGCCGATGGCGATTACGGGCGGCATCGGAGAGGCACTGATTGCAACGGCGACGGGACTTCTTGTCGCGATCTTTGCACTTGTTGTGCACACCTACTTCGCACAGCGCATGGACATGATGCTGACACTGCTCGAAAAGACGATGAATACCCTGCTCGCGGGGTTCGCCGCGAATGATGGAGGGCATTCTCATGCGTCGTAATTTTCATGATGTGCGTGAGCCGCTCGTCATGATTATCCCGATGATCGACATTATGCTCTTTCTGCTTGTTTTCTTCATGCTCAGTACGATGTATATGGTGAATGCGAGCACAGTGCAGGTCAGCCTCCCACAAGCGGCGAGCGCCAAGCAGGATACGCGTCCCCACATTGTCTCCATCACGGTAACAGAGGACGGCAAGGTTCTCTTTGACCGCGATGAGGAGCCGACGCGGGAACTTACGGCGCGGGTCAAGACGCAGCTCGAAGATGATCCCGATACGGTCTTTGTCGTACGCGGCGACCGCAAGGCGGACTACCAGTTCGTCGTCACCGTCTTTGATGCGCTCAAGGAAGCGGGGACACGCCATGTGTCCATCGCGACGGAGACGGGAGGGGTCTGAGTGCAGTATCAGACACATTGGCGCCTCGCCTTTGTCCTCGCGTTCTTCTTTCACATCATCGCGTGGCTCTTTCTGACGATTCTCATTCCGCACGTCTTCAAAGCACTTGAAGCACCTCCGCAGGAGGAGCCGATGGAGTGGGTCGAACTCGCGGATGATCCAGGGCCTCCCGAGGAGGAGCAGGCGGAGGAGCCTCCTCCGCCCCCTCCGCCCCCGCCTGAACCCGAGCAGGTCGAAGAAGAACCGGCCGTGGTCGAGGCGGAGGTTCCGGAGGAAGCCATCACCGAGATTATGAAGGAAGTCGAGGAAACGCCGGAAAAGGAGGAGCCTAAGGTTCTTCGATCCGGTGAGGGGAAGCAGATCGGTCAGCCCGGCAAGATTCTGCATGCGGAGCAGCCGCCCTATGGTGCCATTCAGTTCAAAGGACGCATTGCCGTCTCGGCACGCATCGGTACGGACGGCAAGGTCATCAGCACCCGCATCCAGGTCTCCTCCGGAAATGCTCTCTATGATCGGATGGCACGGCGCATCGTCGAGAAGCAGTGGAAATTCGAGCCTGCGAAGGATATGAACGGGCAGCCGATGGAATCCGACATGCAGTGTCCTGTTTATTTCAACATGAAGCCTGCACGCAATATTAAATAATGTGCATGTGCCGGAAGAAGGAGGGGAAATAAGTAATCCCATGAGAAAACTTATTGTATTCATTATGGCGCTCTTTCTGCTCCTGCCTGCAGCATCCACAAATGCTGCGCAGACGTGGCAGCAGATCCACGACCACATTGCCGCTGAGATGAATAATGTCTATACGATCTATCAATCAGGCAATGCGGAGGGGGCAAAGGATGCCGTCAATGATATCTACTATGGCATCTATGAAAAGGATGGTCTGGAGAGTGCCGTACGCAGCGGGATCTCCTCCAAGAGTGCGAATCTCACGGAGTACCAGTTCTACACGCTGAAAAAGGCGATCCGCTCGGGTGCACCGCAGTCTGAGGTAGAAGCCGAGGGGAAAAAACTTCTCGACATGGTTCAGGCAGAAGTGACAACCCTCGAGACAGCGGGCGTGCAGTCGGGCGGCTGGGGCATGTTCCTGCAGGCGTTCCTGATCCTTCTGCGTGAAGGTGTTGAGGCGATCCTCGTGCTCGTCGGCATCATCGCCTACCTTGGGCGTGCCGGACACGAGAAGGAACTCTCCACGGTCTATAACTGGGCGATTGTAGGCGTTATTGCAAGCTTTATCTCGGCGTATCTCTTCGTTGAAGTTCTTGATAATACAACGACGACGGGCTCCGGACGTGAGATCATCGAGGGCTGTACAGCACTCTTCGCTGTGCTTGTTCTCCTCGGCACATCCGCATGGATGGGCGGCAAGTCCAATGCGAAGGCGTGGAAATCCTACATTGACAAGCAGGTGAAGCTGACGCTCTCGACGGGGAAATCGCGCGCGCTCGGTTTCGCCGTATTCCTCGCCGTCTATCGCGAGGGTGCAGAGGTTATCCTCTTCTATCAGGCACTCTTCAACAATGCCATCGGCGATGTCGATATGATCTGGGGCGGCTTTGTCGCTGCTTGTGCGGCACTCGCCCTGCTCTTCTTCCTCATGCAGCGCGGTGCGCTGCGCATCCCGATCGGTCCGTTCTTCAAGGTGACGAGCGCGTTCATGTTCATTCTCGCCGTTACGTTCCTTGGCGGCGGACTCAAGGAACTGCAGGAGGCTGATGTGATCTCTACCTCGGTCATCGAGAGTATCCCCGTGCCGAGCATTGACTTGCTCGGGCTTTATCCCACCTATGAAACCATTGTGCCGCAGATTCTGCTGGTTGCAGCGGCGGTCGCGATGGTATCATATAGAAAGCGCTCTGCTGCGGCAGAGGCGTGAGTTTTCCTCGCAAGAGGGAGCAGTGTTTCATCTTTGTAAGGAGGATTATCCCATGAAGAAATCCGGTCTCAGCATGCTCAAAAAGGCGCTTGCCATTGGCGCCGTCGCATTCTCTACGTTTGCGATCAATGCGAACGTCAGCGAAGCTGCGTTCGAGGAGTTCCCGATCGGCGACGAGATCGAGGATACGACGAACCACTTCAAGGTTGCGCTCGTGTACTTCCAGCCGGTCACGATGGAGCCTGCCGGCATGAGCCTTCCGGCAGACCAGGCGGATATCCACATCGAGACGGATATCCATGCGACAGAGGGCAATGAGTGCGGCTTTGGCGTCGGCGAATGGATCCCGTATCTGACGGTGCACTACAAGTTCACGAAGCGTGAGACGGGCGAGAGCCTTGAGGGTGTATTCATGCCGATGAGTGCAGACGACGGTCCGCATTACGGCGCAAATGTCAAGATGCTCGGTGCGGGCACCTACGACTGCGAGTTCTCGATCGACAGCCCCGCACGCCAGAACTACATGCTCCACACCGACAAGGAGACGGGTGTCCCGGGTCATTTCTGGACCGAGCCGGTCAAGATGAGCTGGGTGTTCAACTACGTTCCGCGCAAGTGGTAAACGAGAGACTTCCTTAGGGTACTTACGGGCAGCGTCGGCGCGGGACTACGTGCTCGTCGCTGCTTTGCCGAACATAGAATGGCTGCCGTCCTTGGGGGACGGCGGCTTTTCTAGTAAGTAGGAAAGGGTATATTACGATGTTACAGGCGTTTCTACAACAACTGGTGCCGGCACTCGAGGAGAGCATCAAGCTCGCCGTGCCGCTCGGCATTCTGCTTGCAATCATTCTGCCCCTGCCCGACCAAAGCATTCGCCGTACGTTTACGCGTGTCTTGAAATGGGGCTTTTTTCTCTCGCTCTTTATGACAGCAGTCCGCGTCGGTACCCGGTCAGCGGTTAACCGTGAGATCTTCGAAAGTATGGCAATTGTCGTTGATCTAGTCGGCGCTTTAGTGCTGTGTACGATCCTTTTGCGCAGTCTTCACCGTGAATGGACGGCAGGAGAGGAGCGCGTCTTCCGCATTGGCACAGGCGCTCTTGCGCTCGGGCTCTTTCTCTATCATGGCCTGGAACTCTGGCTGATCCCTGTTGCGACGGTACAGGTTGCGATGGGAGACTATTTTACACTGATCTTCCTTGTCAAGATGTTCGGATTCGTCAGCGGTATTTTCCTCGGATTCCTCTCGGGCTATCTGGCATATAATGCAGCAGCGGCCCTCAACCACGGGCGTCTGGTCTTTGTCTTTACCGTGCAGATCGCAGCGACTGCCGTGCAGCAGATCATCTTTGTCATGACCGTGATGATGGCGCGCCAGGTATTCGGTGCGGAAAACCTCATCTCCTTTATGGCGCCGTTCATTGACAATCAGAACAAAGTCATTTATGCGATCTACTTTGTCTCGATCCTCGTGCCGATCACGCTCTATCTCCAGCCGCGTCCGGAACGCCCCGCGTGGGCGAACCCTGCGCAGTATCGCCAGCTGGTCTCGCATGCAATTCGGCGCAAACGCTGGGGGACGGGGCTCCTTGCGATGCTTGTCGTGACGATCCTCGTATCGAGTATCGGCGGCTGGTATGCGAATAAGAAGGAAGAACTCGTGCCCTCGGTTGCTGTGCAGGCGCAGGATGGGCTTGTGCAGATTCCTCTCGACGAGGTCTCTGACGGACATCTTCATCGCTACGCTTTCCGTGCGTCGGATGGGACGGAGGTGCGCGTCATCATCGTTCAGAAGGGTGGTTCAGCGTTCGGCGTGGGACTTGATGCATGCGAAATCTGCGGTGCAACAGGGTACTTTGAACGCGACGGACAGATTGTCTGCCGCCTCTGCGACGTCGTTATGAATAAGGCGACGATCGGACTGCCCGGCGGCTGCAATCCGATTCCTGTGGAATATCGTGTGGCGGGCGGAGCGATACAGATTCCTGCAGATGCGCTCGAAGCCGCGCGCATTCACTTCCGCTGACAGCAGGCATGAGAGGAGGAAGGCCATGTTTTGGCAAATGGTAAAAGGGGCGCTGATCCGCCAGCGCGGGAGGTTTATCCTCATTGCGCTGACGGTCGCCCTCGGTGTCTCGCTCGCAACTGCCATGCTGAATGTCATGTTTGACATCGGCGAGAAGGTCAATCAGGAGCTCAAGGCGTTTGGTGCGAATATTGTCGTTACGCCGCGCAACTCAATGGTGCTCAAGGATCTCTACGGCGTGGAGACGAGGAAGAGCATGCACCGCGAATATTTGGAAGAAGCGGATCTCGGCAATATCAAAACAATCTTCTGGACAAACAACATCGTTGCCTTCGCACCGTCACTGACGACGAATGTAACGCTCGCGGACGGAGATACCGTCCCTCTCTTCGGCACGTGGTTCGAGCATACGCTCACACTGCCGACGGATGAGACCTATACAACGGGCGTAAAATTCATGAAGTCATGGTGGCATGTGGACGGCGACTGGGCGGACGATACACGCGAGGATGAGGTGCTCGTCGGCACAAAGCTTGCGCAGAAACTCGGCGTCTCGGCAGGCAGTACGATTCCCTACAAGAAAGCGGACGGCTCGGACGGAACGCTCCGGGTGACGGGCATTGTCTCTGGCGGCGGAGAGGAGGAGAACCAGCTTGTTGGGTCACTCCTGCTCGCGCAGAGCCTCGCCAATGCGGCAGGCAAGATCGATCAGGTTGAAGTCAGTGCGGTGACGACGCCGGAGAACGACCTTGCGCGCAAGGCGGCAGAGAATCCGAAGTCGCTCTCACAGGCAGAGTATGATATCTGGTACTGTACAGCATACGTCGGTTCGATTGCCTATCAGATCGAGGAGGTCATGCAGAATGCGGCGGCGCATCCCGTACGCCAGATCGCGGAGTCCGAAGGGAAGATCCTCGATAAGACACAGCTCCTCATGCTGCTGATCACGGTGCTCTCGCTGCTCTCATCGAGTCTCGGCGTCAGCAATCTCATCAGCGCAAATATCATGGAGCGCAGCCGTGAGATCG
>ERZ773087.748-NODE-748-length-23049-cov-11.296382_pt1 | contig 23049 bp, 22 predicted proteins | sample MGYA00511375_ERZ773087 | MGnify/ENA primary metagenome ERZ773087 (study PRJEB29015, sample SAMEA2737995) | human oral metagenome | biome: human oral; feature: human-associated habitat; material: dental | place: China | collected 2063 ...
TATGCGTCCGGTTTGTTTCCTTGGCAGGACAAAAATTCTGCACCAATCTGACGGACTTCATTTTATCAGCGATTCCTTACATAAGGAGGTGATGCGATGAGGATTGCAGACGATTCGATAGCGCTGGTCGGGCAAGGACGCAGGGGGACCGACCACGGACGAAAAGTGATGGGCAGCAGCGGAGCGTCGTTTGCACAGGTACTCGAGGGAGCAAGGGAACGCGTCCGTTTCTCGCAGCATGCAGAGGAACGCTTGCAGCGGCGCGGTGTCATGCTCACACACACAGAGCTTGAGAAGCTCGGCAGTACAATTGACCGCATGCGGGAGAAGGGCGCAAGGGAAGCCCTGATCTACATGAAGGACAGTACGGCAATGGTCGTCTCTGTGACGAACCGCACCGTGATTACGGCGCTTGACGACGTGACCGCGGCAGACAGTATATTTACGAATATTGACAGTGCAGCCATTATCTGAGAAAAGCTGGACCTACGGGAGGCTTTTGACCGCGCGCGACTGGTGCGGTCAGCAGAGAGACAAGGGGATTGTCTCAAAAAGGAGCGCAGGGTATCTCTGCGGAGATCTGCGTCCTGTCAGAGCGATGGCTTTCCTTTGCACTGTCACACACAGCAAAGGAGAGATTCATTATGATGCGTTCCATGTTCTCGGGTGTTTCCGGTCTCAAAGGCCATCAGACCCGCATGGATGTTATCGGCAACAACATTGCGAACGTCAACACGACGGGCTTCAAGGCGAGCCGCGTCACGTTCGCGGATATGATCTCGCAGAACCTCTCGGGTGCATCCTCGCCGAACGGCACGATCGGCGGCGTGAACCCGAAGCAGGTCGGTCTCGGCATGAGCGTGGCGAGCACAGACCTCATCTACACGAACGGCTCCGTCCAGCAGACGGGCAAGAACACGGACGTTGCGATCTCGCGCGGCGACGGGCTCTTCGTTGTCTCGCGCGGTGAGCAGAAGTTCTACACGCGCAACGGTGCGTTTGGCTTCGATGCAGAGGGCAACCTCACGATCCCGAGCACGGGTCTCTACGTGCAGGGCTATATGGCGAACAACGGCGTCCTCAATGTCGCGGGGGACAATACGACGAAGATCCGGATCCCTGCAGGTAAGTCGATGGATGCAACGACGACCGCAACGGCGTCCTATACGAAGAACCTCAATGCGACGACGCCGGGCTATCAGGTGGCGAACGTTCTCGTACGCTATGCGGACGGCACATCGGAGACAACCAACTCCTATACGGCGAACGAGGTCGGCAAGCTCGTCCTGACCATGGACAACGGCAAGAAGATCTATCTTTCGTCCACTGCGCCCGCACAGACGGTGGACAGTGCTCCGACGGGCACCCTTTACAGCTCCACGATCTCCAATGTCACTGCAAGCGCATCGGGACATGTGGATGCGGTGCTGGAGATGGACCACAGCAATCCCTCCAGTCCGAAGATGATCGGCGGATCGGCGACGGCAACAGTTCCGCGTACGGGCGCGACTTCGCTGACGAGCGGAACCTATGCCTTTGGAGATGTGTTCAACATCAGCGGCAAGATCACGAACATTGTCAGCTCGCCGCCCTCCGATGTTGATCTGACACTGGATGCGAACAATACCATTACCCCGGGCACCCCGGTTACAATCCGTGTGCCGAATCCGACCAGCTTCACCTACGCAGTCGGCGATACCTATACGGGACAGCTCAAGATCAAGAGCCTTACGCCGCAGGCGGGTGCCACGGTGACAACGGCGGACGGCAACAGTGCCAAGTTGACGGCTGCAATTCCTTCTATTACAAGCGCGTCCGCGACGTATACACATACGGGCAGTGCTGCCGATGGAACGATTAAGTCGATCACGCGAGAGTCCATCTATCAGTTCAGCGGCAAGAAGGTGTCCAGCGTTGTGCTGAATACAAAGAGTGGTACTTCCATCGACGGACTGATCGGCAAGTCCTACAACGCGGGCGATACCTTCTATCCGTCGGTGGCGACGACGGTTACCGTGTATGATTCCCTTGGCGCGAAGCACGATGTCCCTGTCGTCTATACGAAGGCTGCGAACAATAAGTGGACGATCTCGCTCGGCAGCGGCGGAGACACATTCAACATCACTGAGGCGGACGGTACGGTGACGACGGTTGCGCTGACCAAGACCGACCTCAACTTTGATACGGCAGGTGGGTATGTCAGCGGCTCGGCGTCGCTGAACCTTACCTATACGAACGGTGCGGCGCCGCAGCAGGTCTCTATGAACCTCGCGGCAATCACCCAGTACTCGGGCACATCGACGATCTCGGCGACTTCGGACGGCAATGCGGCGGGTACGCTCTCGAGCGTTGACATCGACAGCACGGGCGTCATCACGGGCACGTACACGAACGGTGTGCGCCAGAAAGAGGCGCAGATCGCAATGGCGCAGTTCAACAACCCGTCCGGTCTCACGAAGATGGGCGGCAACCTCTATCAGGAGTCGAACAACTCCGGCACCCGTACGATCAGCGGCGCGTCCGACATTGGTACGGAGCTGACGACCTCCGCACTCGAGATGTCGAACGTCGACATCGCCGACCAATTCTCGGATATGATTATCACGCAGCGCGGCTTCCAGTCGAACTCGAAGATCATCACGGTATCCGACGAGATGCTTGAGACACTTATCAATATGAAGCGGTAAACGAATATCTCCTGCGCAAGAGCCGCCCGTATGGGCGGCTCTTTGTATTGTGGCAGATGTTTTTAAGATATAGTTTGCATTTATACCTAGAAGACTTTACTAATAACGCATTCATGCTGTATAATGACGCAGGATGTATTATATCTGTGCGGAGTGGGGACTCTGCGGAAGCATCAGAATGGGGGAATTATATTTATGGAAATGTTGTTGGGCTTTATTGTCCTGCTGGTCTGCCTGATTGTCGGTGTGCGGCACGGCGGTCTTGGTCTTGCGGTGATCAGTGGCTTCGGCCTCGTGATCTACACGTTTGGCTTCGGCTATCAGCCGGGCAAGCCGCCGGTCGATGTCATGCTCATCATCCTCGCGGTGGTGACGTGCGCGGGCTTCCTGCAGACATCGGGCGGACTCACGGTCATGCTCAAGTATGCAGAGAAGTTCCTGCGCAACAATCCGAAGCATGTCACGATCCTCGCGCCGCTCACGACGTGGTTCCTGACGGTGCTCTGCGGTACGGGTCACGTGGTCTACACGATGTTCCCGATCATCTACGATATCGCGATCAAGCAGGGCATCCGTCCCGAGCGTCCGATGGCGGTCTCGTCCGTTGCCTCGCAGATGGGGATCTGTGCCTCGCCCGTGTCGGTTGCTGTCGTCTCGATGGTTGCCTTCCTCTCCGCCTCGGGGCATGAGTTCACTGTGTTCCAGGTGCTCTCGGTCTCGATTCCTGCGACAGGATTCGGCGTCCTTTTTGCCGCGCTCTGGAGCTATCGCCGCGGCAAGGATCTCGAGCAGGATGAGCGATTCCAGGAGTTCATCCGCGACCCCGAGAACAAGAAGTATGTCTACGGTGATGCGGAGACGCTGCTCGATAAGGAGCTGCCGAAGGAATACTACCGCGCGATGTTCATCTTCTTCGCGGGTATCATTGCGATTGCGGTGCTCGGTAACTTCCCCGAACTGTTGCCGAAGTTCCCGCCGAAGCCGGATGCTGCCCCGAAGGCAATCTCGATGGTCGTCGTCATCCAGATGGTCATGTTACTCGTGGGGGCTGTCATTCTCGTCAGCTGCAAGGTCAAGGCGAAGGATGTCGGCAACTCGCAGGTGTTTCGCTCGGGCGTTGTGGCGCTTGTCTCGGTCTATGGTGTTGCATGGATGGCGGATACGTACTTCATGAACCACATTGGCTTCCTGAAGGAGTTCCTCGGCTCTGCCGTGCAGACCTATCCGTGGGCGTACGCCGTCCTCGCGTTCCTCACGTCGAAGCTCGTGAACTCGCAGGGCGCGGCGATTGCAATCGTTGTGCCGATGGCGATCAATGTGGGCATGGATCCGATCCTCGTACTCTCGTTCATCTCGGCATGCTACGGCTACTTCTTCCTGCCGACCTATCCGTCCGACCTCGCGTGCATCGGCTTTGACCGCTCGGGCACGACGCGCATCGGCAAGTACATCCTGAACCACTCGTTCATGATTCCAGGGCTGATCGGCGTCATTTCGGGCTGCTGCGTCGGCTACGTCGTAGCACATCTGATTTTCTGAGCAGTATAAATTGCGCATAGAAAAGCCTCCTCCGTTTGCTGCGGAGGAGGCTTGCTCTGTCTATATCAGAGCATCGTATGATCGGGTTGGTGGCTGAGTATGCTCTTGCTGAACTCGATGAATGACTGCGCGGCGCGCGAGATGTAGCGGTCGCGCTTCCACGCAAGACCGACGTCGACGTATACGGGCGTAGCGAGTGGTATGGCGCGGATGCCCGGCGTGTCACGCACGATCATGTCGAGGAGGAATGCATTTCCAACGCCGCTCGCGACGAGCCCCATGATGGTGACGACCTGATTGGATTCGAGTACAATGTTCGGCGTAAAGCCTGCTGTCTTCATCTTTTGCAGCATGGTCTGTCGTAGGAAGGAACCCTCTTTGAGCATGATGAGGTTGTGATCCTCAACGTCCTGAAGCGTGATCGCCTTGCGTGCAGCGAGATCGCTGTCCTCGGGGACACAGCAGACAATCTGGCTGCGCGCCATCGGGAGGAGCTGGAGATTCGGCGAGGTGTCGGGGATGATGATGATGCCGAAGTCCAGCTCGTCGCGCTCAAGCTGCTCGCGGATTGCGACGGAGCCCTCCTCATGCAGGTATACGTCGAGATGGGAGTAGCGGCGCTGAAAGCTCGAGAAAATTTTCGGAAAGAGGTAGGCACCCATCATTGGCGGGATGCCGATCTTGATTGTGCCCTTCTGCAGCTGCTTGTAGTCGTTGACCTCGAGCACGGCGTCCTGTATGTTGCGCAGCGCTACCTCGACGCGCCCGAGGAAGACTGCACCCTCGGGGGTCAGGGAGAGCTGCTTCTGACTGCGGTCAAAGAGCTGTATGCCAAGTTCGCCCTCCAGTTTTTTGATCGCAACAGTGATATTCGGCTGGGAGACGCGGAGGCGTTCGGCGGCGCGCGTGATGTTTTTCAGGCGGCTCGCCATCTGGAAATATTCCAACTGCCGTAGTTCCATGAGACCATCCTCCTAATAAGTTTTTTTTATGCGCTTTCTATTATACCATATTTTCAGTGAATGTATGATAGGATAATGCAAATTTATTGAAAAAAATTTCTTGAGTTTTTTTAAAAAATAGGTAGGATTTTTTAGGGAATTATGGAATAATATAGGAAGATGTGGACGTGTATCTGACGGAGCGGATATGTGTGCGTTCGCTGATCGAGAGAAATGGAATGGGGGGCTTTTGTTTTGGAAAAATCAACAGTCATCGGGCTTATCATGGGGGTCATCTCGATCTTTGTCGGCATGATCCTGAAGGGAGCACCGCTCACGGCGCTCAACAATCCAGCGGCGTTCCTCATCATCATTGGTGGTACGTTCTCATGCTTGTTCATTGGTTTTCGAATGGAGCAGCTGGGAAATTTCATCAACCTGATCAAGAAGACCTGCCAAGTTCCGCAGCTTCAGGAAAAGGGGCAGCTCGTGCAGCAGTTCATCGAGCTGTCGCAGATTGCGCGCCGTGAGGGCATCCTTGCCCTTGAGAGCAAGGCGCAGGAGATTCAGGATCCGTTCTTCCGCACGGGTCTGGGCATGGTCATCGACGGCATGGATCCGGACTTCGTAGGCGATGTTCTGGATGCAGAGCTGGCGATCATGCAGGAGCGCCACGCCGAGGGGCGTTCGATGTTCACACAGGCGGGCACGTATGCACCAACGCTGGGCGTTCTGGGCGCCGTTGTCGGCCTGATTGCTGCTCTGGGTAACCTGAACGATATCGATAAACTCGGTCACTCCATTGCAGCTGCATTCGTTGCGACGATTCTGGGTATCTTTACCGGATACGTTCTCTGGATGCCGTTCGCGAATAAGCTCAAGATCATGTCCGAGCAGGAAGTCAGTCAGAAGCGCATGATCATCGAGGGCATTCTCTCGCTGCAGGCGGGCGACTCCCCGACGGCGATCGAGGCGAAGCTCATGGTCTTCATCCCGCAGACGGAGCGTGAGGCGCTGAAGGGAGAGGGCTGATATGGCGAGAAAGAAGCATGCGAAGCCGCATGAAGAAGAAGCAGGCGAGGCCTGGCTCCTCCCGTATTCGGATCTAATGACGCTGCTCCTGGCGCTCTTCATCGCGCTCTTTGCGATGTCGCAGACGGACTCGTCGAAGATGCAGGCACTCGCCCAGGCGTTCACGGCGGCGTTCAATATGGGCGGGCCGTCCTTCTTCTCCGGTATGGGGCCCTCCATGTCGATGCCGTCGACGCCGAGCTCAGGAGCTGAGAGCTCCAACAGTGCGTATATGGAAGAAAACGAGAATCTGCGTGAGGCGCAGGAGAAACTCGAACAGTATATCAAAGAGAACAATCTTGAGGATCAGGTCAGTACGGAGCTCACTGAGGACGGGCTGATGATCCGACTGAAGGAAAAGGCACTCTTTGCCTCCGGCTCTGCATCGCTGCAGGGGCAGGCGGAGCAGATTGTGCCTGTGATCGCGGCTCTCCTTTCCTCCCTGCCGGAGCGCGTGACCATCTCGGGACACACGGATAATGTGCCGATCTCTACGGCGCAGTTCCCGTCGAACTGGGAGCTGAGCTCCTCGCGTGCCGTGAATCTCATGCGCGGTCTCATGGGCGCACAGCCATCACTCAATCCCGCGCGGTTCAGTGCGCTGGGCTACAGTGAATATCGTCCGATTGCATCGAATGATACGGAGGAGGGGCGTGCGCAGAATCGTCGTGTTGAGGTCTTCATTGCGCGCAGCATGCGCTTCAGCCAGGACGACTCGATCAGCGCTTCTGACGGGCAGGTAAAGACGAGTGCAAATGCGCCGTCGAATGCAATGCCGACCTCGACGGGCACGGGGGCACAGGCTGGTTCGTCTGAGATCATGGGTGCTGCTCAGCGGCCGACCCCGAACTCACCAGGGGTGGTACCGGCACCGCTGCAGCGTTGAATGTAAGAGAAAAAGGAATTGAAAGGGGCTATTGCGGGTGCAATGGCTCCTTTTTGTATCATCAGGCGGAGGACGTATGATTCTGGGCATCGGCAGCGACATTATCCACATCCCGCGCGTCGCGCGTGCGATTGAGAACCCACGCTTTCTCGAACGCGTCTATACGGCACAGGAACGCGCCTATGCCGCATCACGAGGCAAGGGGCGGGCAGCAAGTCTTGCCGCGCGATTTGCGGGCAAAGAGGCCGTGCTCAAGGCGTTTGGCACGGGGCTGCGCGATGGGCAGATGCAGGATGTGGAGATCCTGCCGAATGCACTCGGTGCGCCCACAGTGCATCTCAGTGGATATTTTGCACGTCTTGCGGGAGAGATGGGCGTAAAGCACGTGTGGATCACGCTCTCTCATGAGCGCGACTACGCGACGGCATATTGTATATTGGAGGGTCAGCGATGAATGTATCGTTTGCAGAGGATATGCGCCGAATTGATGAGACTGTGGTAAAGGACTACGGTCTGCCCGCCATTGCTCTGATGGAGAATGCCGGACGGCGGACGGCGGAGGAGGCCGCCGCAATGATCGACGGTGCGGCGGATAAGGTGTTCACCGTCTTTGCCGGCGGCGGCAACAATGGAGGGGATGCCTTTGCTGCGGCGCGCCATCTCATGAATATGGGCGCGCGCGTGAAGCTCTTCTTCACGGGAGAGGAGGAGCGCCTGAGCGAGGCGGCGCGTGCGATGCACGATGCGCTGCGTGCAATGGGCGTGGAGATCCGTCCGCTCGTCAGTGATCGGGACTGGGATCGCCTGCGTGTCTCGCTGCGCTTTACCAATGCCGTCGTGGACGGCATCCTCGGTACGGGGACGCATGGTGAGCTGCGTAAGCCCGTTCTGCGTGTCATCGAGGAAATCAATGCTGCGGGGAGGCCTGTGATGGCGATTGATATCCCGAGTGGAGTGGAGGCGGATACGGGGCGTATCGGCTCCATTGCCGTGCGTGCGGAGCGCACGCTTGCCCTCGGTCTGCCGAAGGTCGGGCATCTCCTTGGCGCAGGGGCAAACGCGGCGGGACAGCTGCTCGTGGATGATATCGGCATCCCCCGCGCTCTGCTCGAAGGGGAGGCGCTGCGCCAGTCGCTCATCACGCGTGAAGCTGCGGCGAAGCTCCTGCCCGCACGTGCGCGCGACGTGCACAAAGGCAGCTGCGGACGCATTCTCATGCTCGCGGGCTCGCTTGGGATGACGGGCGCAGCGGCACTTGCGGCGGAGGCGGCGCTTCGCATCGGGGCGGGGCTGGTGACCCTCGCCGTGCCCGAGCGTCTCTATCCCGTACTCGCGGCGAAGCTGACGGAGGTCATGGTAGTTCCTATTCCGGATGAGGGAACGGGATGTTTCGGCGGGATGAAGGCACTCGAGGCAGCCCTTTCGCTCGCACAGAATATGGATGCCGTGCTCATCGGGCCGGGGCTTGGGCGCAAGGCGGAGACGAGTGAATTCGTGCGCCTCTTTGCGGCGGATGTCAAGGTGCCGCTTGTGATGGACGCGGATGCAATCGCGGCGTTCCAAGGACATCTCGACGCGCTGCGCGATCTGCCGCAGGTGCCGATCCTGACACCGCATCTCGGAGAGTTTGCGGCGCTCCTGGGCAAGACGGTGGACGAGGTCGAGGATGATTTGCTCGGCGTGGCGCGCGAGGCTGCGCACGCACATCAGGCGGTCTTTGTCGTGAAGAGTGCGTGTACGATCGTGGTCTACCCCGACGGGGATGCGTTCTTTACGACTTGCGGCAACGCGGGTATGGCGACGGCTGGTGCGGGCGATGTGCTCGCGGGTACGATCGCGGGGCTGATGCGGCAGATGGAGAGCGGGATGACGCCGATTGTCGGCGTGTATGCACACGGGCGTGCAGGCGATCTCGCGTATGAGTACAACGGCAATGGTCTTGTGGCGGGCGATATTCTGGAGCTCCTGCCGCGTGCGCTGAAGGAGCTGACGAATACAACGGTATGAGTTTACGGAGCAAGTCCCATGCGAATGCTTCGTACTGAGGCATTACATCGTTGACAATCGTGCTTCATCGTACTATGATAGGACTACATTTTTGTAGGAAAGAGGCAGAGTTATGGCAAGAGCGGATATTGACTGGGGAAATTTGGGGTTTACGTACCGCGCACTGCCCGAGCGGTATGTGTCGAACTATGCGGATGGTGCGTGGGATGCGGGCGGACTGACATCCGATGCGAGGGTTGCGCTCAGCGAGTGTGCGGGCATTCTGCACTACTGCCAGGAGGTCTTCGAGGGGCTGAAGGCATATGAGACCGTGGACGGTCATATCGTGACGTTCCGCCCCGATCTCAATGCGGCGCGCATGTATGCGTCGGCAGCGTATCTCGAGATGCCGTCGTTCCCCGAGGAGCGCTTTATCGAGGCGGTGGACGCGGTGGTCACGGCGAACCGTGATTATGTGCCGCCGTACGGCTCGGACGCATCGCTCTATCTGCGTCCGCTCATCTTCGCGACGGGCGAGGTGATCGGCGTGAAGCCGGCGGATGCATATCAGTTTCGCCTCTTTGCAACGCCCGTGGGGCCGTACTTCAAGGGCGGTGCGAAGCCTGTACGCATCTGCGTGAGCGACTTTGACCGCGCGGCGCCGCACGGCACGGGGCACATCAAGGCGGGGCTGAACTATGCGATGAGTCTGCATGCCTATATGACGGCGAAAGCGGCGGGCTTTGATGAGAATATGTTCCTCGATGCCGCCACGCGCACGTATGTTGAGGAGACGGGCGGCGCGAACTTCCTGTTTGTGACGAAGGATGGCACGGTCGTGACGCCAAAGTCGGATTCGATCCTGCCGTCAATCACGCGCCGTTCTCTCGTTTATATCGCCGAACACATCCTCGGTATGAAGGTGGAGGAGCGTCCCATCGCGTTCGCGGAGCTTCCGGAGTTTGCCGAGTGCGGCCTGTGCGGAACCGCTGCGGTGATCTCACCCGTCGGCTCAGTGACGCACAAGGACGAGGTGATCGCATTCCCGAGCGGCATGGAGCACATGGGACCTGTCCTGCAGAAGCTCTATGACACGCTGCGCGGCATTCAGCTCGGCACGGTGGAAGCACCCGAGGGCTGGATTCGCAAGATTTGCTGATATAATTTCGTCCTCTTTGCAAGGGGATTCCGATGCATTCGGAATCCTTTTGACGGAGGACGAAATTTTTTTGAAAGAGTGGGACAGGTCACAAGGATTTTCGATATTCAGAGAGAAATTCTAACATAGTGGCAGTGCGCGCGTGGGAAGCGCATCACTGCCTGCGGGGATGTATCAGACGACATACAAAGGGAAGCGTTTGCCTTGGGGGTTCTTATGCCGCTTGATTTTACGATGCCGACGCAGTTTCGCGGCATCCTGTCGACCATCACGCCGCTGGATATTCTCGATATTCTGATTGTGGCGTTCATTCTCTACCGCGTCTATGTCATGCTCGAGGACACGCGTGCGATTACGCTCGCAAAGGGCATCCTCGTGCTGCTTGGCGTGACGGTGGTGGCAAGTTATTTCGAACTACATGTGATCTCGTGGCTCCTGCAGAAGTCCGTGACCCTGCTCTTTGTTGCGCTGCCGATCGTATTTCAGCCGGAACTGCGGCGTGCGCTTGAGCATCTGGGGCAGGGGCGCTTTTTCCGTGCGGGAGGGCTCCTCGACGATGAGGAGGCGCAGAGCACGATCCGTGAGATCCGCAACGCTGTGAAGATCCTCTCGGCGAACAAGATCGGTGCACTGCTCGTCATTGAGCGCAATATGGGGCTGAACGACATCAGCGCGACGGGCATACAGATCGACGGACTCATTACATCGGATTTTCTGATGAATGTCTTCATCCCGAATACGCCGCTGCATGACGGCGCGGCGGTGATCCGTGGGAAGCGCCTCATCGCGGCGGGCTGCCTCCTGCCGCTGACGGAGAACCGCAGCCTCTCGACGGAGCTCGGGACGCGTCACCGCGCTGCAATCGGACTTTCCGAGCAGTGTGATGCCCTCGTCGTGGTTGTGAGTGAGGAAACGGGGACAATCTCGATTGCGGAGAACGGGCGGATTCATCGTCACCTGGACGGGGATGAGCTGACCCATATCCTGACACCCGCTTTTGCCTATAACTCGCGTTCGTCTATTTGGGAAATCGTTCGGAGCTGGAGGAAGAAATGATGACAAGGCTTCGGAGTATTGTGCAGCATAATCTGCCCGTGAAGATTGCGGCGGTCATTGTGGCGATCGTGCTCTGGCTCTATGTGATGAACGATCAGAACCCGGCGATTGACGGCAGCTATACGGTACCTGTGACGATTGAGAATGCGCCGGACGGCTATCTGATGAATGCCGCTGCAAATACGGTGACGATCCGCGTGCGCGGGCCGCGCGCTCTCTTTGTTGCGGCAGACCGCAGCGACTTCCATGCGCACGTGAATCTCGTCGATTTTACAGAGGGGGATAAGGAGTATGCTGTGGAAACGGCGATTCCGTATGGCTTTGAGCTTGTGAATGTATCTCCGGACAAGATCAATGTGAATCTGGATCGCCTGATTCAGAAGACGTTCAAGGCGGAGCTGACCCTCAGCGGATCGCCCGCGACGGGCTTCACGGTGGATAAAGTTGCACAGGCAAGCGAAGCTGCGACGGTGGAGGGGCCGCGCAGCCTCGTGAATCAAGTCGTGCATATTGTGGGGCATATCAATCTGAACGGACAGTCGAGTAACTATAACTCGACCGTGACACTCTTTGCGCTGAATGCCGAAGGACGTGAGGTTTCGGGCATTACGCTGACACCCCCCTCTACGGAGGTGACGGTGAATCTCGCACGCGGCCTCTCGCGCAAGGTGGTCGAGGTGCAGGCAAAGGCGCAGAGCGATCTCCCGCCGCAGCTGAAGCTCGAGGGGATCACGGTGGAGCCCGCACGCATCGAGATTGCGGGCGCGGAGGATGTCATCCGAAAGATCACGAGCATCGCAACGGAGGAGTTCTCCCTCTCGCATGTGCGCGAGACGGAGCAGCGACAAGTGAGGCTTGCGCTGCCCGAGGGCGTGACGGTGACAGATCCGAATGTGACTGTGGAGATTAAAGTTGGAGCAATGCAATGATTCGCGTGAAAAATCTGCGCGTTCCCTATGACAGCACGCTTTCGCTCGCGGAGATCGCAGCGGAGCACCTCAAGCAATCACCCTGTGCCGTGCACGGGGTGATTGTCGTTCATAAGGCTCTGGATGCGCGGCGTAGGCGCGGCGCGCCGATTCTGTGGATCTATACCCTCGATGTTGCGGTGGAGGAGGAGCGCACGGTGCTCTCGCGACTGAGGCGCGATAAAGAAGTCATGCCTGTACCCGCCGATCCGCCACTGATGATCCCGCGCGTCGGGGGCAGCAGCACACGTCCCGTCGTCGTGGGATTCGGTCCTGCGGGGATCTTCGCTGCGTGGGCGCTCGCGCGCGCGGGCTGTGCGCCGCTCGTGCTTGAGCGTGGGCAGGATGTCGATCGACGTACGGCGGATGTCGCGCGCTTCTGGCAGACGGGCGTGCTTGATCCTGCGTCGAATGTGCAGTTCGGCGAGGGCGGCGCAGGGACGTTCTCGGACGGGAAGCTGACGGCGCGCAGCAATGACCCGCGCATGCGCGAGATCATCGAGGCATTTGTTGCGGCGGGCGCGCCCGAGGAGATCCGATATCTCCAAAAGCCGCATATCGGGACGGATGTGCTGCGCCGCGTGGTGAAGAATCTGCGCAGCGAGATCATCCGCATGGGCGGCGAGGTGCGTTTCGGCGCGCAGGTGACGGGCGTGGAGGTTCATGCGGGACGGCTCGCGGCGCTCGTTGTGAACGATACGGAGCGGATTTCCGCCGATGCCGCCTTCTTCGGCATCGGGCATTCGGCGCGCGATACGTACGCTATGTTGCATGAGGCGGGGCTTATGATGGAGGCAAAGGCATTCGCCGTCGGTGTGCGTATCGAGCACGCGCAGACGTTCATCGACCGTATGCAGTACGGCGCGGCGGCGGGCAGTCCGCAGCTCCCCGTCGCGGACTACGCGATGACGTACCGCGACGAGGCGGGCGGGCGTGGCGTGTACTCGTTCTGTATGTGCCCCGGCGGCATGGTGGTCGCGGCGGCATCTGAGGAGGGACGGCTCGTGACGAACGGGATGAGCAACTATCGCCGCAACTCGGGGGTGGCGAACAGCGCCCTGCTCGTACAGGTCAGCCCGTCAGACTGGGGCAGGGATGTACTCGGCGGCATCCGCTTTCAGCGGGAACTCGAGGAGCGTGCATTTCGTCTCGGCGGCGGCGACTATCGTGCGCCCGTGCAGTCCGTCGGCGATTTCTGTGCGGGGCGGACGGGCACCCAGGACTTTGCCGTTACGCCGACGTATGCGCCCGGTGTGCGCGCCGCCGATCTGCGCACGCTGCTGCCTCCTGCGTGCACGGCATCCCTTGCGCGTGCGCTTACATTTTGGGAGGAGCGCGTGCCGGGGTTCGGGGCTGCCGATGTGCCGATGACGGGCGTGGAGTCACGTTCGTCCGCGCCCTGCCGCATCCTGCGCGATGCGGAGACGATGGCATCGGTCTCGGCGGCGGGGCTGTACCCGATCGGTGAAGGTGCAGGCTATGCGGGCGGCATTATGAGCGCGGCGCTCGACGGGCTGAAAGCTGCGCTTGCATTTTTGGGAAAGATACAGTAGATTATAGAGACAATATAGTATAGGGGGCTGTTCATGGTGAGACTTTTTGGTACGGACGGCGTGCGCGGTGAGGCAAATACGGAGCTGACGCCGGAGCTGGCATATCATCTCGGGCGTGCGGCGACGCTCTATTTCGGCGCGCAGTCGGAGGTGCGCCCGCGCATCCTGATCGGACGCGATACGCGCATCTCAGGCGAGATGTTCGAGGCGGCGCTCACGTCGGGCATTTGCTCAGCTGGCGGCATTGCACTCCTCGCGGGTGTCGTTCCGACGCCTGCAGTCGCCTATCTCGCGCGTGAGCACAGGATGCAGGCAGGCATTGTGATTTCCGCCTCGCACAATCCGTTTCCCGACAACGGGATCAAGTTCTTCGGCGGGGATGGCTACAAGCTGCCGGACGCGGTGGAGGATGAGCTCGAGGCACTTGTGCGCCGCCTGCAGACGAATGACGATGCAGCGCGCCCGACGGGCAAGGCGATCGGGATCGTGGAGTACCGCGACGACCTCCTCAACCAGTACATCGACTACGTGGTGAGCACGTGCACGGAGCGGTTCGACGGCATGAAGATCGTGCTCGACTGCGCGAACGGCGCCGCCTATGAGGCGATGCCGAAGGTGCTGCGCCGCCTCGGCGCCGAGGTGAAGGTCATCCATGCGCTCCCGAACGGCGTGAACATCAACGACGGCTGCGGCTCAACCCACCTCGAGTCCCTGCGGCGCACTGTGCTCGAGTGCGGCGCGGACATCGGCATTGCGCACGACGGGGACGCAGACCGCTGCCTCTGCCTCGATGAGACGGGCGCGCTGATCGACGGCGATCACATCCTCGTTGCCTGCGCCTCGGAGATGATCCGCGCGGGGCGTCTACCGCACAAGACGGTCGTGACGACGGTGATGGCGAATATCGGCTTCCACAAGGCAATCGCGGAGCTGGGCGGGCGCGTCGACGTGACGGCGGTCGGCGACCGCTATGTGCTCGAGTCCATGCGCGCGAACGGCTACAGCATTGGCGGCGAGCAGTCGGGGCATATCATCTTTGCCGAGCATGCGACGACGGGCGACGGGCTCATCACGGCGCTGCAGGTGCTCGCGGCGCTGCGCCGCAGCGGAAAGAAGGCGTCGGAGCTGAACGCGATGATGACGACCTACCCGCAGCTCCTCGTCAATGTCCGCGTGAAGACGAAGGCGGGCTGGGAGGAGAATCCCGCGATCCGCGCTGCGATCGAGGAGGGCGAGCGCGTGCTCGGCAGTGACGGGCGCGTGCTCGTGCGCCCCTCGGGCACGGAGCCGCTCATCCGCGTCATGGCGGAGGGCAGCGATCAGGCGCAGCTCGAGGAGGTCTGCGGCGCGATCGTCGAGGTTGTGAAGCGGGAGCAGGGTGAGGCGTAATGTCGCATCTCTCCGCCGTCCTGCTCGTCCTGCTCGCAGGGACGATGTGGGCAGCGAGTGGCACGGCAGCACAGCATTTCTACACGCAGTCCGCGCACGTCCCCATCGAGCTCACGCAGGTGCGGCTCTTCCTGTCGAGTACGCTCTTCTTCCTGCTCGCATATTGGAGTGGGGGGCTTCGGCGCGGCGTCCGCGCTCTGCGAAAGAGTCCGCGCCTGCTCGCGCAGCTGGCGATCCACGGCATTCTCGGGATCATGATTGTGCAGTACTCCTATTTCATGGGGATTGCGGAGGGCGATGCGGCGGCGACGACTGTCATCGGCTATACGAGCCCCGCGATGATGATCCTCTATCTCGCTGTGCGCTGGCGGCGCATGCCCTCGACAGCGGAGGCGGGGACGGTCATCGTGGCGGTGGCGGGGGTGTTCCTCCTCGTGACGGGCGGCGATATCGGGCGTCTCTCCGTGCCGATGTCCTGCATCGTTTGGAGCCTCATCTCAGGGGCGACCTTCACCTTTGCCATGCTCTATCCCGTGCATCTGCTGCACCTCTTTGACCGTTTCTTTCTGCTCGCCGTCTGCATGCTAATCGGTGGCATTTCGCTCCTGCCGATGACGCAGGCAATCGCCGATGTCGGATCCTTTTTTACGGCGGGGACGTGGCTCGATCTCCTCGTCATCATTGGCTTCGGGACGATTGTCGCGTTCTTTGCGTTCAATCTCGGGCTGCGTTGGCTGAGTCCTGAGGAGACGGCGATCACGGCGACAATCGAGCCCGTGGCAAGCGTCATCTTTGCATGGCTCATCTTTGATACACATTTTGTCATGATGCAGATCGTTGGGATCGTGCTCGTCATTGCGGCGATTTTGACGCCGAATGTGCTGCGGAAATGGGGGTACACATGAAGATTCCCCTGCGCTATCAGATGTCGGAGTACGACTGTGGGCCGACGGCGCTGCTCAATGCGGTGAGCTATCTCTTCCCGCGCCGTGAGGTGCCGCCCGAGATCATCCGCAGCGTCATGCTCTACACCTTGGATTGCTACGGTATGGACGGGACTGCGTGCAAGGCGGGCACGTCGCGCATGGCGATGATGTATCTCGCGAACTGGCTCGAGGGGTTTTCGCGCGCGACGAAGTTCCCACTCACCTGTCAGTATATTTCGGGGCGCGCGGTGCACATCGGCGCGCACAGCTATATCAACGACGCACTTGTGCGCGGCGGTGCTGCGGTCGTGCGCCTCTTCTACGAGGTCGAGCACTATGCGCTGCTCACGGGTGCGTCCGAGGGGCACATCTATCTTTTCGATCCCTACTATCTCGCGGAGGCGGAGCCGGAGTTTATGCAGGCGGGCATTGCGGTGACGCTTACGCATCCGCATAGCTACAACCGCATCGTGCCCTTTGATGTGTTCAACCGCGAGACGCAGGAGCTCTATGCGTTTGGTGCGGTGGACAGCCGTGAGGCGGTGCTGCTCTTTGACGAGCGGACGCGGCGGACGGCGGACGATACGATCGAGTATTTTATCTAAAATCAGACGGGAGGTTTGTTCTTGCAGGAGACGACGGAGACGATTGAGTTCAGGGATATGCACGAGGCGGCGGCACTTCTCGGGGAGCGCGACACGTTGCTGCAGTGTATGCAGGAGGTCTTTGCTTGCCGCATCGTGAGCCGCGGCACGGCGCTCGCCGTGACGGGGGCGGAGGAGGATGTCGCTGCGGCACGCACGCTCGTGCAGGAACTGCTCTTCTATCACAAGCAGGGCGCGAAGCTGACAACGCATGAGGTGAACTATGGCGCACAGCTCGTGCGTGCGGGGCGCGTGGAGGAGTTGCACGCACTCTTTGCCGAGGTCTTGCTCGTGACGGCAAAGGGCAAGGAGGTGCGTGCAAAGACGCTCGGACAGCGCGACTACCTTGCGAAGATCCGACGCAATGCCGTGACCCTCGGCGTCGGCCCTGCGGGTACGGGCAAGACCTACCTCGCGGTCGTGATGGCAGTCGCGGCTCTGCGCAATCGCGAGGTGAGCCGCATCATCCTGACGCGTCCCGCCGTGGAGGCGGGCGAGCACCTCGGCTTCCTGCCCGGCGATCTGACGGAGAAGATCAATCCCTACCTGCGGCCGCTCTACGACGCCCTGCAGGACATCCTCGGAGCGGAGGCGTATCAGAAGATGATGAGCCGCCAGCTGATCGAGGTTGCGCCGCTTGCCTACATTCGCGGGCGCACGCTCGAGGATGCCTTCATCATCCTCGACGAGGCGCAGAATACGACGGGCGCGCAGATGAAGATGTTCCTCACGCGCCTCGGCTTCGGCTCGCGCATGGTGGTGACGGGCGACCTCGAGCAGGTCGATCTGCCGCGCGGCACGGTGTCGGGGCTGAAGCAGGCGTGCCAGATTCTAAAGGGTGTGCGGGGCGTCAGCATTGTGCGGCTCGAGCCCGTGGACATCATCCGTCACGAGGTCGTAACACGCATTGTCGAGGCGTACGGCGCGTGGGAGAAGAAGCGGGGACAAAAGCATGGAGATTGAGATTCGGACGGAGCCGGAGGAACTGTCCGTCTCCGAGGAGGAGCGGGCGGCGGTGCGCCGCGCGATTGAGACGGTCGGACGCCTCTACGGGGCGGAGGGCGCCGAGGTGAGCGTAACACTCACGGACGACGCGCACATCCATGTCATCAACAGGGAATATCGCAATGTCGATCGTCCGACGGATGTCATCTCCTTTGCCCTCACGGAGAGCGAGGAGCCCGAGATCATCGGCGGTGGGGAACATGAAGTGCTCGGCGATCTCATCATATCGCTCGAGCGCATGCGGGCACAGGCGGTGGAGTACGGGCATACGGAGCTGCGCGAGCTGTCCTTTCTCACGGTGCACGGGATGCTGCACCTCCTCGGCTACGACCACATGGAGGCGGAGGAGCGGCTCGAGATGGAGGAGGAGCAGCGCGTGGTCATGGAGGAACTGGGGATCACACGATGAATGCACATAAATCGGGCTTCGCCGCCGTGATCGGGCGGCCGAATGTCGGCAAATCCACGCTGATCAACGCGCTCATTGGGCAGAAAATCGCCATCATGAGCGACAAGCCGCAGACAACGCGCAGCCGCATCCTCTGTATCCTGACGGAGGAGGACGCGCAGATCATCTTCCTCGACACGCCGGGCGTACACAAGCCGAAGCACAAGCTTGGCGACTATATGGCAAAGGCGACGGAGGGGGCTCTGCACGGCGTCGATGTCGTCGTCTTTGTCGTGGACGTGACGGAGAAGATGGGCGCGGGCGAGCAGTATATCCTAAAGCAGCTAGCAAATGTGCGCGTGCCCGTCCTACTCGCCGTGAACAAGGTGGACTGCATCCCACGCGAGGAGAGTCTGCCCGTCATTGCAAACTATGCAAAGGCGTACGACTTCGCGGGCATTGTGCCGATCTCGGCGCGCGAGGGGGAGAACCTGGACGGGCTGCTCGTGGAGATCAAAAAACATCTGCCCGAGGGACCGCAGTACTATCCCGCCGATATGGTGACGGATCAGCCCGAGCGCCTCATCATCGCTGAGCTCGTGCGCGAGAAGGTGCTCGAGCTGACGCGTGACGAGATCCCGCACGCGGTCGCCGTTGATATCGAGGAGATGACGACGCGCGCGAAGGGCGATGTCTACATCCGCGCTGTGATCTACGTCGAGCGCGAATCGCAGAAGGGCATTGTCATCGGTGCGCGCGGAGCACTCCTTAGGACGATCGGACAGCGTGCGCGCGCGGATGTGGAGACGCTGCTTGGGTCGAAGGTCTATCTTGACCTCTGGGTCAAGACGCGCAAGGACTGGCGCAATCGGGCGAATGCCCTGCGCGAGTTCGGATTTCACGAGGATGATTGATTGAAGGAGGTGACGGGTCATGACGCTGCGGTTGAACAAGCTCTATCGGCGTACGATGAAGCAGGTCTCGCGGAGTTTTGTGAACGGTTTGCTCGTGCTCGTGCCCGTCATCATCACGCTGCTCGTCATCGAGTGGACGCTGCGCTTCACCGAGGGCGTGCTCGGGCAGTATCTGCCCTTCTACTTCCCCGGAATGGGCATCATCACGCTCGTCCTCGTCATCTACTCCGTCGGCTGGGCATCAACAAACTGGGCGATCGCAAAGCTGATCTCATTTGGAGAGAATATGATGGGCACGATTCCGTTTGTGAAGTTCATCTACACGAGCGTGAAGCGCCTCTCGGAAGCCGTGCTCGACTCGAGCAGCAACTTCAAGCGCGTCGTCCACGTGCCCTATCAGGGCGCGCGTGCGATCGGCTTCGTCATGGCGGATCTGCCGCCGCGTTTCCAGCAGGCGATGGGCGGCGGCTACGTCTGCGTCTTCGTTCCATGGAGCCTCAATATGACCTCGGGGACGACGCTGCTCGTCAAGGAGGAGGACGCGGTAACGATCGACATCCCGAAGGAGGAGGCTCTGCAGTATATGCTGACGGCGGGCGCCGTCATGCCGCTTGCCGAAGGGAAAAAGAAGGGCGCATCGAAAAATCCGGAGAACCGCCTCGCTGACGATGGGCAGAAGGCGGAAGGGTAGATGGCACTCTACGGAACAGAGGGCGTCGTGCTCGGTGCGCGCAGCTGGGGCGAGGCAGACAAGGTCATGACGATCTTCACGCGCGAGCGCGGTCTCGTGCGTGCCGCCGCATTCGGTTGCCGACGCCCGCGCAGCCCCCTTGCGGGCGCGATGCAGATGTTCGTGCACGCCGATCTGCAATTTGCCGAGGGAGGGCGTCTGGAGACGGTGAAGACCGCGAGCGTGCGCGCTCATCACGCGAAGCTCTCGCTTGATCTCACGGCGCTCGCCTATGCGACCTTTGTCGCCGAGGTCATCCGCGAATTTATGCCCGAAGGCATTGCGGATGAGGCATTCTTTGATCGCCTCTCTGCGATCCTAACGGCGTTCGAGACGCGCAATCCGCGTGTGACAGCACTTGCTGCCGTACTGCAGACGCTTGCAGCGGCGGGGCTGCAGCAGAGCTATGAGCGCTGCCTGCACTGCGGCACGGAGATCGACGGCGATGCGTTCTTCCTCGCGCGCGAGGGCGGCGCCCTCTGCGCGGACTGCCGTACGGAGGACAGTGCAGCTTTTTCGGCGGAGCTGCGCGCTCTCCTCGTCACGCTTGAGCAGCTCGACTGGCAGCATCCTCCGAGCCTGCAGCTGCGCGGCGGAACCCTGATGGCTGCAGAGTCTCTCGTGCTTGCGCACGTGCAGGAACTTGTCGGTCACCCTCTGCGTTCGCTGTCTTTTTTAGCCCAGCTCGGATAATTTTTTTGAAAAATTTAAGGCATGATGAAAAAATAACCCTAAAAAAAAAGGAAAAGTAAAGATGATGGCGAAAATATATCAGGTAATCATTTGTGTATAGTTTTTACTGTGCGCAAAAATGAGAGAGGGAACGGAGGGGGAAGCCTGTCATGATCATGCTGACGAAGTTCAACTCCAAGACGAACAAAAAAGGGGAGTTTGTACTCAATGCCGAAATCATCGAGAGCATTGAGGAGACGCCGGATACCGTGGTGACGCTCACCAACGGCAAAAAGCTGATCGTCGAGGAGCCGATGGAGGAGATTGTGCGGCGCACGATCAAGTATCGTCGCGCACTTCATCAAAATTAGTTGGCGAATTTCCATTCCTTTGGTATAATGGGGGGAACAGTGTTCCTCTACGTGGCAAGGGAGTGCCCGGGTGTGGAGCCCCTGTGGCTTCGTGGTCATTTTTAGGGAGGGAGTAACTCATGGCGGAGGAAAAGGAAGAACAGGCGGCTGAGCAGCCAAAGCAGAAATCACCCATGCTCATGATGATCGTGGTGGTTATCGTGGCCGTGCTTGTCGCAGTGGCGGCAGCCGGGGGCATCTCGTACTACATCTTCTCACAGGCGGAGTCACCGTCGCATTCGGAGGATGGCAGCGGGGGCAAAGCGAATCACGATCCCGGGGTGTTCTACAAGCTTGGCGACCCGAAGGAAGGCATTCTCGTCAATGTCGGCGGCGGACGCTCCGGCAAGTTCCTCAAGGCGGGCATCGTTCTGGAGCTCAACCCCGGCAAGTCGGATAATGTTGTGGACGGCAAGGTCGGTTCGGTCGCGGAGACGAAGATCCTCGATACGACGATGCAGTTCCTGCGTGCTGCACCGCTGGAGGAGTTTGACGCATCCAAGCAGGATGCGCTCAAGAAGCAGCTGAAGGATGCGCTCAACGAGCGTCTGGGACAAGGCTCTGTTTATGATGTTTACATCACGAGCTTCCTGCTGCAGTAAGTAACATGAACCACTGCACAAAGGGAAGGGGGAAGAGTCTTGGCTGAGGACGTACTGTCTCAATCCGAAATAGATAAGCTGCTCTCAGCGCTTTCGGACGGCTCGGTTTCCGCCGAGGAAGTCAAGGCGGAAGAAGAGGAACGTAAGGTCAAGGTATATGACTTCAAGCGGCCGGATAGGTTCTCCAAGGATCAGATTCGAACGCTCTTCATGTTGCATGAGACCTTTTCGCGTCTCTTGAACACCTATCTGTCGGCAAGTCTGCGTACGATGGTCGATATCGAGGTCGTGTCGGTCGAGCAGCTCACCTATCAGGAGTTTGTTCAGTCGATGGCGAATCCGTCGGTGATCGGAATTCTTGCACTGCCGCCGCTGAAGGGAAACATCATCATCGAGGTCGGTACGGATCTGGCGTTTGCCTACATCGACCGCGTTTTTGGCGGCGAGGGAAAAAGCGGCCTCAAGTCCCGCGTCCTGACGGATATTGAGACGGCGGTCATGCGTCGCTTCATCGACACGGTCACCAATTACTTTAGGGAAGCGTGGAGCAACGTGGTGGAGTTCCGTCCGAACTTCGAGACGATGGAAACGAATCCGCAGTTTGCGCAGATCGTCCCGCCCAGCGATATGGTAGTGCTTGTCACGATTCACATCAAGATGGGCGATGTCGACGGCATGATGAACATCTGCATTCCCTATCTGGTGCTCGAGCCGGTCATGTCGAAGCTCACCACGTCGTTCTGGGTGGCGTCCTCTGTGGACAAGGAGAGCTCGCCCGAGCAGGTGGCGAAGCTCCAACGCAAGATTGAGCGGACATGGGTGCCGTTCTCAGTGGAACTCGGCACGGTCGACATTACGATCCACGAGTTCCTGACGCTCGGCTTCGGCGATGTGCTGCAGCTCGACACGCTGGCACAGGATGAGCTCGTCTGCTGGGATTTGGCCGCCCTCTACAACGAAATCATCGCCGGACTCCGTCTTGCTGCCCAAAGAAACTACCCTATAGAAAGCATAGGCATTGACACTTGGGGCTGCGACTTTGTGTGCATCGGAGCCGACGGTCTGCCGTTGGGTAATCCGTTTGCCTACCGCGACCCGCACACCGTAGGGAAAATGGATGAATATTTCGCTGAAGCGATGCCGAAAGCGCAGGTGTATGAGAAAACGGGCATACAGCTGATGAACTTTAACTCGCTTTTCCAACTCTATGCGATGCGCAAGGCTGGGAGTCCGGCACTGCAAAATGCCGACAGAATCCTGTTCATGCCCGACGCGTTGAGCTATCTCCTGACAGGGGAGATGGTTTGTGAGTATACCATATCTTCTACGTCACAGATGCTGAATGTGCATACGGGAGAAATCGACGAGGCATTGCTTCGGAGTGTGGGACTGCGACGGACACATTTCGGTAGGACGGTCGGGCCCGGTACCGTCGTCGGGACACTGACCGAAGAGGTCCGCAAACTGACAGGACTCGGTCCGCTTCCCGTCGTTGCCGTGGCGGGGCATGACACGGCAAGTGC
>ERZ773087.749-NODE-749-length-23047-cov-7.662491_pt1 | contig 23047 bp, 24 predicted proteins | sample MGYA00511375_ERZ773087 | MGnify/ENA primary metagenome ERZ773087 (study PRJEB29015, sample SAMEA2737995) | human oral metagenome | biome: human oral; feature: human-associated habitat; material: dental | place: China | collected 2063 ...
ACCTCTACTACTTACTTTCACATACTCGCTTACGCGACTTTCCCCTTGAGGGGGGGTAGGGGGGATGTTTTGAGAATCACCAAGTTATAGAACTTGCGAAACTTAAATCAATGATAAGTAACCTGATGACTTATTAAGTAGCTTTAAGCGGTTGAAGTTCAGGTAACCAAAGAATTAACCATTAACAATTAACCATTAACAATTATAATAGATGGATAGATATTTTCTCTGGCTGCTCATAGGTTTCTTTACACTAACGAAGGCCACAGCCCAATATAATGAGATAGGCTTCTATTTCGGGGGTGCCAATCCTATTTCGGATATTGGCGCCACTTACTATGTATATCCGACAAAGCCTGCTTTTGGGCTGATCTATAAGCGTAACCTGCGCAAACAGCTCTCTTTGCGTGCTGATATCAAGTGGTTTGAGCTTTGGGATAAGGACGCCCGCGCCACTACCGAAGCACGTAAGCAGCGCGATTTCTCTTTCCTAAACCGTATGGTGGAGATGGGGGCAGGGGTGGAGTATGATTTCCTCCATTTTGATACCCATGACCCTTTCAAATTGCTCTTTACCCCTTATGTGCATACAGGTTTTTACTTTTTTAAGATGGATAGGCTCTATTTTGACAATTTGGCCAATGGAGCGTCGGCCAAGTACCAGACCTATCCTGAGCGCGATGAGTCTTGGGCAATTCCTTTTACCTTTGGGGTCAAGACCCGCCTATGGGGATCGCGTTTCCTTATCGGGGCGGAGGTGAGTATGCGTTATACCTTTACCAATAATATTGATGGCAGTAAGTCGGGCAAAGGAAAATGGTTCGGAAATCTCAATACCCCCGACTGGTATATGATCTCAGGAGCTTACCTGACTTATACCTTTGGTGCTAAGAAGTGCAACTGTTTTGAATTTGCCAAATAAGATATAAAAATTTTTTGGGAATGCTGAAAAAATCATATCTTTGCCACTTGATAGTAATTTTGCAGATAAGCCAATGAATATAGAAAAAGAAATGCTCCCCAAGCATTTGGCCATCATCATGGATGGCAATGGTCGCTGGGCGAAACAACAAGGAAAACAGCGTATCTTCGGCCATGAAAAAGGAGCGAAAACAGTCAGGGAGATTATACAAGAAGTCTCCCAGTTGGGTATTCCTTACCTGACACTTTATGCTTTTTCAACAGAGAATTGGAAGCGTCCTAAGTTAGAAGTGGAGGCACTGATGCACTTATTATCACGCTATTTGAACAAGGAGGTGGCTATTATGCAGCAGAATAATATCCGCCTGAATGCCATAGGAGACCTTGAGAGCCTACCCTCTAAAGTGAGAAAAGAACTCCACAAGGCTATGGAACAGACCAAAGGCAATACCAGCACTACCGTAAGCCTTGCCTTGGCCTATGGGGGACAGCAGGAACTCCTGCAGATGACCCAACAGCTTGCCCGTAAGGTGCAACAAGGGCTGCTTACCCCCGAACAGATTACCTACCAAGAGATACAGAAAACACTCTACACCCAAGAAATCCCCCCTGTGGACTTGCTTATTCGTACCAGCGGAGAGTGCCGTATCAGCAACTTCCTGCTTTGGCAAATAGCTTATGCCGAACTGTACTTTACCGATGTACTTTGGCCTGACTTCACCCCTGAGCAGCTACACAAAGCCCTTTTAAACTATCAAAATAGAGAACGCAGATTTGGAAAAACCAGTGAACAACTTTAGTATGAGAAATTTTCTATATATTTTCGGGATACTCTTTCTCAATACCTCTTATGGCCAAGAGGAACAAACCCTGCCTGAGGCAATTGCCAAGGATACACTACAGAGCGTAGCTGTAAAGGACAGCCTCCCTCAGGAGACTACCCTCACAGCCTTGGAAAGAGGGCGTGAGTTTGTCATAGGTGGTATAGAAGTCAAGGGGGCAAAGCACTACAACGCACAGACGATCATTGTGGCTTCTGGCCTTAAGGTAGGGGACAAGATTACGATCCCTAGCGAACGCTTTACCCGTATCATTCACAAGTTGTGGAACTATCAGGTGTTCAACGATATTGATATCTATATAGCCAAAACAGAGGGCAACAAAGTGTTTTTGGAGTTTGTCATTCAGGAAATGCCAGAACTGACCGAAGTGAAGATTGAAGGGATTCGCAAGAGAAAAGCCGAAGAACTGCTCAAGAAAATAGAATTGGACAAGGATAAGCTCAAAACGACCAAGAAGATCAACGAGAGCCTTATCGCTAAAACCAAGTCTTATATCACCGATAAGTATCGCAAGGAAGGTTTCCTCAATACTAAAGTACATATCACCACACAGCCCGTGGATTCCTTGGGTACCAAGGAACGTATGCTCATTCGTATAGATAGAGGTTATAAGGTGAAGATTAACCATATTACCTTCGAAGGAAATGAGAAATTCGCAGATAGCAAGCTGCGTAGGCAGATGAAAAAAACCAAACAGCGTTTCTTCGGTCGTTTTTGGAAGCGCTCTAAGTATGTACAAGATAAGTACAACGAGGATTTGGCTTCGCTTATTGACTTCTATAAGGAAAACGGATACCGCGATGCTCGTGTAACCCGCGATACACTCTATGACGGTAAGGAAAATATTGACCTTAAAATCTCCTTGGAGGAAGGACGCAAATACTACTTTGGGGATATCAAGTTCTTAGGAAATACCATCTATAGCAACCAGATGCTTAGCCACATCTTAGGGCTTAAGAAAGGGGAAGTCTATAATGGGGTACAGTTGCGCAACCGTATCAATGACCCTAAAGACCCCGATGCCAATAGCATCTCCAACCTCTACCAGAATACAGGTTACCTCTTCTCTCAGATCAACCCTGTAGAGACTTCGGTGGTCAATGATACAATCAATTTTGAGGTACGTATCCATGAGGGTAAGCAGGCACACTTTAATAATATAACAGTAACAGGTAACAGTATCACCAACGATAGGGTGATCTACCGTGAACTACGTACCCGCCCTGGCTATCTTTATTCCAAGGAAGATGTAATCCGTACCGTACGTGAGCTTTCCCAAATGGGAATCTTTGATGCACAGAGTATCAACCCTCAGATCAAGAACCCTGATCCTAACTCTGGTACAGTGGATTTGGAATATGGATTGACCGACAACGGTTCCTCTAGCCAAATACAGCTACAAGGGGGCTATGGAGGTGGAGGCTTCATGGGTACCTTGGGGTTGAACTTTAACAACTTCTCCATACAGAATATATTTGATAAGAAGTCTTACCGCCCGCTGCCTATGGGAGATGCCCAAAAGCTAGCACTGAACATCAGTGTGGGTCGTGCCTATAGGGTGGGTAGCTTCTCCTTTATGGAACCTTGGTGGGGAGGGGAGCGACCTGTACAGTTCTCCGTTGGGTTTAACTATTCGGTGAGCTATGATTATAACTACTATACCTATGATGTAGATAAGAGCAAGCGCTTCTATATCACAGGAGTATACTTGGGATTGGCCAAGCGCCTACAAGTACCCGATGACTATTTCCAACTCTCTCAGAACATCAGTTATAACTATTATGACCTGAGAAACTATAACACTACGCTCTTTACCTTCGGGAACGGACATTCCAATGCCTTGGCTTATACCGTCTCCCTAAGCCGACGCTCCAGTGGGCCTAACCCTATCTTCCCGCTGGGAGGAAGTGATTTTACCATTACGGCCAAGCTCACGCCTCCTTACTCGTTGCTTAATGGGGTAGATTACAAGTCGCTTATGGAGCAGCGCGCAGTGGCAGAGGCCAATAGCAATACCAACCGTATCTCCGAGATTGACCAAGAGCGTTTCAATTGGCTCGAATACTATAAGTTACGCCTACAAGGAAACTGGTACTTGAACTTGGTAGATAAGCTCGTCTTGCGTCCCTCAGTGGATTTCGGTTACTTAGGTTATTATAATAGGGACAGAGGCACTGTACCATTTGAACGCTTTATGGTAGGGGGCGATGGGATGTCTTACAATTCTTTGGAAGGACGCGAATACATACAGATGCGAGGCTACCCTAACCAGTCTCTCTCATCACGTGATGGTGATGTGATTTATAACAAATTCTCTTTGGAGCTACGCTATCCGATCACCCTCAAGCCTATGGCTTCTATCTATGGATTGGTGTTTGCCGAGGGAGCCAACTCTTTTGGTAGCTTCTCTCAGTACAATCCCTTTGATATCAAGCGTTCGGCAGGTTTCGGGATACGTATCTTTATGCCTATGCTCGGTATCCTTGGCTTTGACTTCGGTTATGGGTTCGATGGTATCAATGGCCGCACTACCCCACATGGCTGGGAAACCCACTTTATCTTAGGACAACAATTTTAATATAATGACAAGTGACAAGTGACAAGTGACAAATACTCACAGGAGAATTAGTCACTTGTCACTTGTCATTAGTCACTAACAACTAAATTCTTATGGAAGATTTCCCTCAAGCAGAAGGCCAAGAGACCATATTGCGCCTCAGTGGCATGTATCAGAATTGGTTCTTGGACTACGCCTCTTATGTTATCTTAGAACGAGCTGTTCCCGCTTTGGAGGACGGTTTTAAGCCTGTGCAGCGCCGTATCATGCACTCCATGGACGAGTTGGAGGACGGCCGCTATAACAAGGTTGCCAATATCGTGGGTAATACCATGAAATATCACCCCCATGGAGACGCTTCTATAGGCGATGCTATTATCCAGTTGGGACAAAAACAGCTGCTCATTGACACCCAAGGAAGCTGGGGGAATATCCTCACAGGCGATGATGCTGCGGCTCCTCGATATATAGAGGCACGTCTCTCTAAGTTTGCCCTTGATGTGCTATTTAGTCCCAAGGTAACCGAGTGGCAAAAGAGCTACGACGGCCGCAACGATGAGCCTGTACACCTACCGGTAAAGTTTCCTCTACTCTTGGCTCAAGGAGCGGAAGGAATTGCCGTGGGGCTTTCTACCAAAATATTGCCCCATAACTTTAACGAACTCATTGATGCCTCTGTGTTGTACCTAGAAGGCAAGCCTTTTGAGCTATACCCCGATTTTCCTACAGCAGGTATCATGGATGCCGCCACTTATAACGATGGTATGCGAGGAGGCCGTATCAGGGTGCGTGCCCGTATCGCCCAGAGGGACAAATCGACCTTGGTCATCACCGAGATACCCTTTGGAACAACCACTTCTTCGCTGATTGATTCTATCCTTAAAGCCAACGAAAAAGGAAAGATAAAAATCCTAAAGGTAGATGACAATACGGCCAAGGATGTGGAGATATTGGTACACCTACCCAAAGGAATTTCCCCCGATAAGACCATAGATGCCCTCTATGCCTTTACCGATTGTGAACTCTCTATCTCCCCGCTCTGCTGTGTGATTGAGGATAACAAGCCCCACTTTATAGGGGTGAGCGATATACTGCGCAAGAGCACCGACCGCACTGTGGAGATTCTCAAAAAGGAATTGGAGGTAAAGCTCGATGATCTAGAACAAAAATGGCACAACGCCTCCTTGGAGAAAATATTTATCCGCGAGGAGATGTATATTGACTTCAAGAAATATAATGACAAGGAAAGCCTTTTTGCCTACCTATACGAGCGCTTTGAACCCTTCAAGGAACAACTCTTGCGCCCTATCACCGATGAGGATATAGACCGCCTTACCCAAATCCCCATGATTCGTATCACTCGCTATGATACCTACAAGGCCGAGGAAAATCTCCTAAAGATAGAAGCCGATATAGAAGTGGTCAAAAATCACTTAGCCAATTTGATTGCTTTCACCATTGACTATTTTAGGAATCTGCAAAAGAAATATGGCAAAGGTAAGGAGCGCAAAACGGAAATACGACCTTTTGATACCATTGAGGCTACCAAGGTAGTGGTACGTAACCTTAAACTCTATGTCAATAAGGAAGAGGGATTCGTAGGTACTTCTCTCAAGAAAGATGAATATGTGGCCGATTGTAGTGATATAGATGATTTGATCGTCTTTACCGCCGATGGGAAAATGATTATTACCAAGGTAACCGAAAAGAGCTATATAGGCAAGAATATTGTTCATGTAGGGGTGTTTAAAAAGAATGACACCCGTACGGTGTACAACCTAGTGTATCGCAACGGGAATGACAAAATCTCTTATATCAAGCGCTTTACCGTAACGGGAATTATTCGTGATAAGGAATATGATGTGATAGAACCACATAAGGATTCTCAAATCCTATACTTTTCAGCCAATCCCAACGGAGAGGCGGAGGTGATAACCATCATACTCCGTCAGGCAGGTAGCGTAAAGAAACTCAAATGGGATATCAATTTTGCTGATATTCTTATCAAAGGAAGAGCCTCTCGCGGAAATATCGTGACAAAGTACGCCATTAAGCGTATAGAACTCAAGGAAAAAGGTATATCCACCCTCAAGCCACGCAAGATATGGTACGACCCTATTGTACACCGTCTCAATACCGAAGGCCGTGGGGAGCTGCTTGGCTCCTTCAAGGGTGAAGATAGGTTACTACTGATTGGTAAGGATGCCGTAGTGAAGACAGTAACTCCTGATCTCTCCCTACACTTTGACCCGAACCTACTGATTATAGAAAAGTGGAATCCTGAAAAGCCTATTTCGGTCATTCACTACGAAGGAGAGAAGGAACGCTACTTTGTCAAACGCTTCTTAGTGGAAAACCCTAACCGTGAGGAACTGGTTATCTCCGATCACCCTAAGTCTCAGCTGCTTTTTGTCTCCACTCAGTGGCGTCCTATGGCGGAGGTCGTATTTACCAAGACAGGCAGAGAGCGTGCCGAAAACCAAACGGTCAATATAGAAGAGTTTATCGCTATCAAGGGTATCAAGGCCATTGGTAACCAACTCACCACCGAGCGTATCAAGGAGATTATTCCTTTGGAGCCACTTCCATACGAAGAACCTCAAACAGTAGAAGAACCCACCGAAGAAGAGGACACCGCAGCGCCGGAGGTGATACAACCCGATTTGTTTAGTGGATTAGATCAGTAGTTAGTGGTCAGTCGTCAGTGGCTATTATATAATTTAAGTTTCACAAGTTGTTTTTAGGTTGCTATTGAAATTGCAAGTAACAGATAAACAATTATTTGTAAAAACCTCCCCCCACCCCCCCTCCAAAGGATAGTCTGCGAATACTTGGAGCAGAGTATGTGAGTTGCGAGAGCGGAGTATGTGTCTTTAAGGGCGTTGAAATAGTCTAATTTGTTTATTAAATTAGAAAATTTTCCTTCTATAACTTATTGAACCTCTACTACTTACTTTCACATACTCGCTTACGCGACTTTCCCCTTGAGGGGGGTAGGGGGGATGTTTTGAGAATCAGTTGATTACAGAGCTTTCGAAACTTAAGTTATATAATTCAACTTATTCAGAGACAAACAAAAGAAATAACTAATGGCAAAGAAAAAACGAACCTGGACAAGTCTTAGAACAGAAATAGCACAATTAGTGGTTCAATTGCAGATTTCTTCAGAGGATTTTCGCCCATTAGGGATAGAAGAATGGAAAGTTGTAGAGACTCAGATTTATAAGACATTCTGTAAGCATCAAAGAGGTAGGTACTATTGGCTTTGGGAGGATTTCTCTCAAGAAGCGGTTGCTTTTGTTCCGCCTCATAATCCTGAAAATTATCTTACTGAACTTATTGATGTACAAGAAGAGATATTCTTTATCTTTGCGGAATCTCAGAATGATAAGTTTTGGTTTTATGAAGGGAGGATAACTCCAGTACTCCCACTTATAGGAGAACTTCATCATTATGATGAGTTTTATTTTGTTTCTAAGAAATACGAATGGCTTATAGCTATTAATCATCATGATGCTCTTATTGCTACAGGCAGTAAAACAGAGGCCTTGAAAAGTATTATCTCATAGAGAAAAAAACTAGCCCCAATTAGGAACCTCAATTCATCACCACGCTGGTGATGAATTGTAAAACATTGATAGATAACAATTAAGTGAGTTCGACGTAAGCAAAATTATATTTTTTCTCCCATGGATTTTCACGGAGAGAATAATATAACAACTAACGTAACTCTGTAATTTTCACCAATAAATTCTGTATACAGAATCATTGTTATAATGAGGTAATGTTCCAGATGTGTTGTTAAAGCTTCAATACCTTTCCAATCAGTACAATACAAAAGCCTTTTGTGAAAAGATAGCACTTTTGAGAAAACTAAATGACTATGAAAAAAGGTAATATAATAATCCTATATCAGATTGATTTAGAAATATATAAAAAAGTAAGAAAGGAAAACTACTATCATTTTTCTAAATCTGAAATCGTTGAGAAAATGCTATGGGGAGAGGTTTTAATTTTAAATGATGATAAAACTCTTTTTCATTTTCAGGCTGATTTGCTTAAATTCTTCATTGTTTTTGCTGATAATTTAGGGAAAATAGTTTCGGGAGAAGAAACAAAAAATGAAGTATTTAGTGTGTATGATGATTATCATTTTTCCCTCAGAAGAGAGGATGAAGCGTATGTTCGTATCCTATTCAATGGACAAAGAAAGTCGTTGTTCACCATCGAAAAATTACTGCATAAAATAGAAGCTGTAAAGCACAAATTATACAACGACTTTAAGATACTATACCCTGATTATGAGCAATTGAAAAACTTGGATTACTTGGAACGTAGACTAGTAAGCTTGTAGCTCGTGTCTATTGTAAAAACAAATAAAGATTGTCGGAAATATGGAAGAATTGTTTATATGGTTTTATTCAACCCCTAATGCGTTACCTAAAGGAGTTCCTGCTACTGTAATGACAACTATTACAGAGGAATTTTACCCTAAAAACCCTACTAAAATCAAGCGAGGAGAATGGATTAAATACTCTCCTATGTTTTTTTCATTTCCTCCAGAAGATAAATACAAATTGCCTGAGGAATTGATTTTAGTGGTAAAACGACAGAAAGAAGTATTGTTTGATTTCTTAGGATATTATGAAGGGATAAGAGTTTTCTCTGATAGATTATTAGATCTTCTGATAGAGAATGGCTTAAACCCTCAATATGAAAAAGCAACCTTGAATGTTGTAAATACTAAAGGGGAGAATATTGCTAAACAGCCCTATTATTTATTGCGTTTCTGTAGGGCTGATAACGAATTATTTGCCTTTAATGACAACTTAAAAATAACTGCGAGAGATTGGGAGGACACTTTTCTTTATCCTGATTTACACCTAAAAGAGCTTACTGATAGGAATGTTTTTGTCTTAGGAAATGTATTACCTGATGGTTATTTTTGCTATCAAAATGCCTTAGTTATAAAAAAGTCATTAAAAGAGGAAATAGAAAAGCTTTGCTATGCTCCTGAGATATACCCAGTAAGTGAGTTTCCAGAAGTGTATAATACTTGTTTAAAGTACTAGATAATGTATTAACCAGAAATTCACAGAGAGAAATGTTTAGAGCCTGATTAACAAAGCACTATGATTCATATTGAAAGAGGAAAAATAGATACATTTCAAGTGGGAGATTTCTCCGATATAACAAGAGTAGAAAGGAATTCGCTTATATTTTTCTTTGAAATAGAAAATAAGCGTATTCAGACTATTTCTGTTCGGGATGTAAAAGAGATAGAAGTATATGGCAAAGGGATTACAGTAGCTACTATTGATACAATCACACATATGTAAAAACGCCTCATTTATTTGATAAGATACTTGTAAGAGATTATAATTTGAATAATGATAAAGATATAGAAAGACTTATAAGCACAGAGGAAGTATTATATCATGGTCATTGGATAGTTATCCCTGCTTTAGGAATTAGTATTGAAGGAGACAACTTAACAAGATTGTGTTTTTACAATGAATATGTAGCTCCTTTTTGGGAGAATATACGCCGACCTATTACCAGTTGGTAAGGAATCAAGGGTGTGGGTAGGGCTTTAATACATTACCCCAAAATATCGAAGCGTTCGCTCTAGCAGAGCTGATTAAGGAGTAGGGGAAATAATTCACCTATTTATTAACGCGAATCAATAGTAGAAAACAATTGTATAGTCCAATTCATTAAGGCGCAATTTATTGCGCCTCTACGGAGGACTATGTTTTTGGTAATTGTCTTAGCCAGCGCATGTGTAGAGACGCAATTTATTGCGTCTTAGATAGTAATAGTTTTAACTATTGATTCGCATTATTAATTTTGTATATTTGCAGAAAAATAAAACCCCTCGCTGGTGTGAGCATTTGGCTTGTACCTATTATAAAAAATAGCGTTTGGCTTTTTAATGACAAAGAAGAATAAACCATATTTGTTAAAAACCAGAATTATGAAAGAACCCATTAGTTTAGATACCGCCTTACAGATTGTAGGCTCCTTAAAAGTAAGGGCTATTAAGGAAATAGATCAAGTAGGTGATCCTTTTGAAAAAGAGTTACTTAGCCAAAAAATAGATATGTATTCACAGGAAGAAAAAATGCTATATGGGGTTAATGATATGGCACGCCTTTCTGTAATGGATAAAATAGTACATTATTATAGTCCCTTAATAAAGAAAATGAATGAAGTTGAAGGAAATTGAAGCTATTTATCTTCTTAAAAGAGATATAGTCAAACAAATTTAGATTGCGAATAAATAAAAGATTTGTTATTTTTGTACCATCTATGGAACTAACATTATCACCAACAGAAATAGAGGAACTTAGAAAGCTCCAACGCAACTTGCAAGGTCGCTCGGATTATGCCCGAGTTACCTGCATTTTGATGCTTTCTATGGGCAATACTCCTATTTTTGTTGCTGATTGCTTGGGTATAGATATTTCTACTATTTATCGTTATCGTTCCTTATATCTTGAAGGAGGGCTAGATAAACTTCTTGAGAATCGTTATAAAGGTTATCAAGGTCTGCTTAATATTTTTCAAATAAAATCCTTAAAACAAGAGTTACGCACACATCTTTATACAGATGCAAAACAAGTATCTCAATGGGTTAAAGACACTTTTGAAGTTACCTATACTCCACAAGGAATGGCTGATTTACTTAACAGAATTGGTTTTTCCTACAAGAAAACAACCGAAGTACCTTGTGAGGCGGATCCTTTAAAACAAAAACTATTTGCTGAAGCACTCTCTAAAATTCTTCAAGAAAAGGAAGAAGGGGATGTGGTGTATTTTGCCGATGGTGTTCATCCTACGCACAACAGCCGTTCCACTTATGCTTGGATAGAGAAAGGTAAAGAGTTTCAACAACCAACAGTTAGTGGGCGTGATAGAGTGAATATCAATGGTTTACTTAATGCTTATGATGTTATAGATGTAATAGCTCTTGATTGTGAATGCGTTAATGCAGAATCAACAAAAGAACTTTACGAATTAGCTCTTAAAAAGCATCCAAACGCTAAAAATATTTATATTATATCCGATAATGCTCTCTATTATCACAATAAAGAGCTTCAAAACAGGGTAGAAGATAATAGAATCAAGCAAATCTTCTTGCCTCCATACTCTCCGAACCTCAATTTAATAGAGCGCTTGTGGAAATTCTTACGAAAAAAAGTAATCAATACGGGTTTCTATCGGAACAAGACAGAATTCCGAGATGCTATAAGGAATTTCTTTGATAATATATATACCTATAAAAAGGAGTTAGAGTCACTTCTAACTCTCAATTTCCGTTTGATAAATTCGCAAACCATTTCTTTTTGACTATAAAACCCAACCTTATTACATTTTTTAGATTTTGGTAAATTATTTTGTTGTTACAATATAAAATTGTAATTTTGCTCGTCTAAAAATATATTTTATATTATATAAATAATATACTTATGTTACTTACTTTAGCTTCTCTAAAAACAGGACAAGTCGCTATTATTGAAGGATTTACCCCTGAATGTCGACAAGAGGTACGACAACGCTTGTTGGACTTAGGCTTTGTACGTGGTTCCAAAATATTTGTGGAGAATATAAGCCCTTTGGCTGACCCCGTAGCATATAATATTCATAATACCCAAATTGCCCTCCGCAAAGAGGATGCCCTTTGTATATTAATTAGCTTATCCCTATGAAAAATACTTGTGATACTTGTGCCCTAAACCCTTCAGCTTCCCTAAAACCCTTAGGAGAGGAGACAGGAACTTTTGATTATACTATTGCTTTGGCTGGTAATCCTAATACTGGGAAGAGTACTGTGTTCAATGCTCTTACCGGTCTGCGCCAACACACGGGCAATTGGCCGGGAAAAACAGTTACCCGTGCTGAGGGAAGTTTTCTATTCCATGACTTACGTTACAAAATAATTGATCTCCCTGGCACATATTCGCTACTTTCTACCTCTGAAGATGAGGAAGTAGCACGGGATTTTATTCTCTTTGGTAAGCCTGATGTAACCGTGATAGTGGTAGATGCAAGTCGCTTAGAGCGAAACCTAAGTCTTACCCTTCAAATATTAGAAATTACAGATAAAGCAGTGCTTTGCCTAAACCTAATGGATGAGGCTTCCCGACATCATATTAGCATAGATACACGTACTCTTTCACGGGATCTGGGTATTCCTGTAGTAGCTACCAGCGCCCGTACCAGAGAAGGTATTGATGATTTACTTCTTGCCATTGAGGAGGTAGTAAGTGGTAAGTTCCAAACTAAGAAAAAAACATTTATAGAACTCCCTAAACAGCACATTGAAGCTATTGCACAATTAGAGCAAATACTTAACAAACTGAACCCTACACTCCCTAATACACATTGGTTAGCTATGCGCCTTATTGAAGGTGACCAAAGTATAAAAAAAGGAATAGCCGAAGGTTCTTTTTCGGAAAAAAACAATCCTGAAGAACAAAAGCATCTACTACACATCGCTCAGAAGTACCATCAACTATTAGGCGACAACTACCGTAATGATTTAGTAGAAGCTATTTATGCACAAGCCTCTGCCCTGACAAATGCTTCAGTGAGTACAGACCTCTCTGCTCGCTCTTTCCGCATAGATCGTGCCATTGATAGGATAGTAACTCATAAGTTTTGGGGATTTCCTATTATGTTCCTTCTATTGGCTATAGTATTATGGATTACTATTACAGGTGCTAACTACCCATCAGAACTACTTTCCGATTTTTTTGTAGGTTGGTTATATCCTCTGCTGAAGAGTGGCGCTGAGACTTTGCATTTTCCATGGTGGCTTAGCGGTTTCCTTATTGATGGCATCTATCTGGCTACTACTTGGGTTATTTCAGTGATGTTACCTCCTATGGCTATTTTCTTCCCTTTATTTACCCTTTTGGAGGATTTTGGCTACCTACCACGTGTAGCTTTCAACTTAGATAAGCTCTTTCGCCGGGCAGGAGCACATGGCAAGCAAGCCCTTACGATGAGTATGGGATTTGGCTGTAATGCTGCAGGAGTCGTGGCAACACGTATTATTAATAGTCCACGAGAGAAACTTATTGCTATTATTACTAATAATTTTTCTCTCTGTAATGGCAGATGGCCTACCCAAATACTCATTGCTACCCTGTTCATTGGAGCATTGGTACCCAAACAATGGTCCGGTACTGTATCCATGCTCGCTGTAATAGGAATTGCAATATTAGGAATTATCTTTTCATTTTTCACATCGTGGTTACTGAGCAGAACTTTGCTCAAAGGAGAGTCCTCTTTCTTTGTATTAGAACTCCCTCCTTATCGTCCTCCACGTTTCTTTCAAACTCTTTATACCTCTCTTATTGACCGTACCCTCATTGTACTGTGGCGTGCTATCGTATTTGCAGCTCCTGCAGGAGCCATAATATGGCTCATTTGTAATATACAAATAGGCAGTCAACCCATAGCCTTATGGCTTATACATGGCTTAGATCCTATAGGTATATTCATAGGACTTAACGGAGTGATTCTCTTGGCATACATAGTAGCCATTCCTGCCAATGAGATCGTTATCCCCACTATACTAATGCTTACCACAATGCTATTAGGTCAAGCTACCGCAGGCGAAGCAGGTGTACTGGTGGAGGCTAGCACCTCCGAAATAGACACCTTACTACATGCGGGGGGCTGGAGCCTATTAACTGCTATTAATCTGATGCTATTCAGCTTATTACACAACCCTTGTAGTACTACTATCTATACGATTTATAAGGAGACTAATAGTAAAAAATGGACGCTCATTGCTACCTTTTTACCTGTACTATATGGGGTATTGGTGTGTTTTTTACTAAGCAGAGTGTGGAAAATAGCCTTTTAAGAACTCGTTTTCCTTTTTTGATAAAAAAGTGGATATTTTTAGTGCTCTCATTAATAATATACCACTGGTGTTTATCAATAAAATGTTAATGTTAAAAATTAAATTCTAATTGTATATTTTTGATAATTTCTTGTCTTTTGCAAGGTGTAAAAAGCTCCATAATAGAGGTACTCACAAATGAGGAATTTCCTATTATACGCATTGTGTCAATTATAGTTCCTTTAAGTTTTAAGTCGTTTTTGATGATATTTATTAGACAATAAGTGATAATAGCTATGTGAATCTGGATTCTAACAGCGTTTTCAGATGTTCCCCAAAAGGTTTTTACCTTGAGATATTGCTTTATCCATTTAAAAGATAGTTCAACTTGCCACCTATTCTTATACAATAAGGCTATTTCATTAGCTTTTAGATAAAAATTGTTTGTATAATAGATAAAAGTTCTTTTAAGTTCTAGGGCATAATAAACAATTCGCCTAAGTTCAGAGGGGTAATTATCCCTATTCCTATTTCCTGTAAACCTAATTGTTTGATCACGTAAGATGTTATCATCATTTTCAAGAAGGTCTTCTCCTGAGATAATTTCATAATCAGGTAAGCCTTTCTCTCGAATAATAAAGAAAGCATTTGTTAAATTTATTTTATAAAGTCTATTTAGATCAAAATAGCCACGATCAAACACATAACATGTCAAAGGCTCAATTTCTATAAAATCCATTCCCTTGGTATCGTGAACATTAGCGTTTGTAATTCTATAGAATGTAGGTATCTTAGTAGCTAAATCAATTTGTGTATGGATTTTTATTCCTGATTTAGTGCTTCTAAAATTAGCCCATTCAAAAACAGACATACATAGATCAATGGTTGTAGAATCTATAGCATAGAATTTTCCATGCAAGCAAAAGTCTTTAAAAGAGAGCTTTTTTTGAGCTATATCTATCATATAGAAAGCATATTGCTCAAATATTTTTACATCTCTAACTTTATTTGCTATAGAAAAGGTCTTTAGATCTATAAGATTTTTTCCAAGACCTAAATGATAAGACATCTTAGAATTAGCATTGATAGTACCAACAAGTTCTCTAAGGCTAGCACAGCCTATAAGTTGTCCAAGAATGAGGGCTAACATCTGGTTCCAGTGAGAAAATTTCCAATTTTTAGTTCTATCATCATATTTAGAAACTAATCTATTAAAAAATCTTTGGGGCAAAAACGATGTTACTTGTGAAAAAACATATTTATTTGCATTCATTGCGTTAATTTTTGAATACAAAAATATTGTTTTTTCAAATCTCGGACAAGAAATTTCAATCTTAATTGATTGAATACAAGCTATTTAAAACTAATATTTAACAAACTTTGATAAACACCAGTGATATTTTATCTCTCTTATTTTAATACTAAGTATTACCAGCTGTAACCTCTTTCAAAGGCAACAAAAGATAGAAGAGGATATACTTGTAAAAGAACCAGAATGGCCACTTGTAGAAGATTTACTTGATATTACAGAAAAGAAGCTTTTGGAGGCTATCAACGATGGAACAGGTGAAATATCAGATACTACTACTTTTGGTAAATTTTTTACGATAGAAAGGATACCTCGGCAGGTGTATCAGCAAGCACTCAAGCATCGTTATAATTTTCTCAAGAAAGATAGCTTGGCCATTAAGCAAGAATCAGGAGTAATGACCCTTCCTTGTAAAAAGCAAATAGTAACATTGGTAGATGAAGGGCCTACAGAAGATACACAAGTTACATTTTATCTCTATTTAGGTGAAATACCTGACTTAGAGCAATATGTAGTGTCGCGTGTTGTCTACAGAAGCAGGGAAGCTCTTTTTATAGATAAGCAAACAGGAGCAGAGGCGGAAATGGGGCGCAATCCTCTCCCCACACCTGATGGCAAGTATGTAGTGGATGTATATAGCGATTATTTTTCAATAATCCTAGCGCTCTATAAAGTAGAAAAGAAGCGTTCTTTTACTTTTAAAAAACTGATTACTCTGGAGTCTCATTATTGGCTACTTGATTATGATGAAAAAGAACCTGAGTTTTTTAGTAATGATGGGTATCTGTATATGCCTACTATATGCAGATACTTCTCGGAAGATATTGATAAGCGCACCTATGTTAGGATAGGAATCAAAAATCAGTCGTCAGTAGATAACAAATAACCAACTAATGAAACACAAATCAACCACTATTCGCCTTTCCTTTTGTATATATGGAGACTATTTTGATGTGGATAAGGTTACAGATATAATAGGGCTTTCGCCTACTGAGACCGCTTATAAGGGAGACCAGCTGAAATATCGCGTCAGTGAAGAGACTTTCTGGGAATATAATTTTGCTCCTATCGAAACACTCCTTATAGAAGATAATTTGCAGGTGTTTGCCGCTCAGATAATACCTTGTTTGCCGGCGTTATCCTCTTTTATCAAAGCATTTGCTCTTACTTCAAAATTACTTGTTTGTGTAGAAATGAGTCCTGAGGAGAGCTGCCCTGCTATAGTTTTTGATAACAAAATACTTGATATACTCCATAGGCTTAATGCTTGGATAGATATTGATATGTATAAATAATTGACTGATTATGAAGCTGAATAATTTTGTTTTTGTTAAAAGCTATAAAAATCTTGTGATTAGCATGAGATAGTTGTATCTTTGTGGGACAATAGTTTCTGTCATGACACCAGCAGTAGATAAGAGTATACAACAGTTGTTGAATGATAAATTGAATGCTTTAGAGCAGCATTTTCAAGCAGATATATTAACCTATTATGGGGGAATTGCCAATGGTTTAGAAAGAGACTTCTTGCGGATAGTTGAAGATATTACAGATAAGAAAGAAAAGATATACATTATTCTAACGACAGGGGGAGGAAGTGCTATTACTGTAGAAAGGTTTGTAAAGATATTGCGTCATTATTATCAAGAAGTTAATTTTATAGTTCCTAATTATGCTTATAGTGCGGGTACTATATTCTGTATGAGTGGTGATAATATCCTTATGGATTTCTTCTCAGTGTTAGGGCCTATAGACCCTCAAGTACAAAATAAAGACGGCAATTGGGTGGCAGCATTAGGTTATTTGGATAAAGTAAATGAGTTTATTGAAAAATCTCAGAATGGCACCCTAACTCAAGCAGAATTTCTAATGCTAAAAGATTTAGATTTAGCAGAACTTAGAGGATATGAGCAAGCTAAAAATCTAACAATAGATTTACTAAAGGAGTGGCTGGTTAAGTATAAGTTTAAAAACTGGACAATACATGAAAGCAATCCAGCACTAAAAGGACAACCTGTACAAGACTATGAGAAGGAAGCAAGAGCGGAATTTATAGCAGATCAACTAAGTAATAGTAATAGGTGGAAATCACATGGAAGACCTATTGATATAGAGACTTTGAATAATTTTCTACGATTAAAAGTAGAGGATTATAGTTCAAATATAGAAAGACGTACATTGATAAGAGATTATGATGAACTGCTTTCAAGTTATGTTGGGAAAAACAATAGTATTTTTATTCATACCCGAAATTTTATATAAACTTATAGATTATGAGCACGAATATAGATAAAAAAGTAAGTGAGGTAATTGTAAAAATGGATAAGCAATTCCAATCAGATAAAGCTTTTAAAAGTATAGAGCAAGCTAATATTCTCTATGAGGAAATGGTAAAGATGGGACTTATTAAGAGAAAAGGATATAACTTGGCTTCTATTGTAGATATACACTTGAATACACCTGCCTTTAATACATTTTCTTCTGTTTCAAAAAATAATATTGTACAGATGTAAAGATAGGGACTAATGACGGAAGAAGAATTACTTATTCAAAAAATAAAGGAATATATTTCCTTGTCTTCAACTGATGAACAGTTGATAGGGGAGCTTTTTATACCTTTGTCGCTTGCTAAGGGGGAGACACTTCTTAGAGAGGGGGCTATTTGTAGGCATATGTACTTTGTAGTATCAGGACTTTTACGCCATTATATCAATTATGAGGGGAAAGAACTTACTGTTTATTTCAATGCTGAAAATTCCTTCGCTTTTGATTCGCAGAGTTTCTTAAGGCAAACCCCTACCAATAAGACGATTGTAACCTTAGAAGATACGCAGCTACTGGCGATTACCTATGCTGATCTCCAGCGTTTTTATAAGGAAGTATCTCAAGGAGAGCGGTTTGGACGCCTTTTGATAGAGCACTATTTCATAGCGACAGTGGCACATATCACCTCAGGGCTTGTAGATACTCCCGAACAAAAATATCTAAGATTTCTATCTATATATAAACCTCTTATACAGAGACTTAACCTAAAGGATATAGCTTCTTTTGTAGGTGTTACCCCACAATCACTTAGTCGTATTCGCAACAGAATGGTACGCTCTTAGTCTTTATTACCACAAGTTAATTTTTATCTGCTGCATTCTCCGTTACTTTGCACCCAGAAATAATAAAAGAAATAAAACAATGAAGACACAAGTATTCCAACAGTTGTTCGTAGGGACATTCCTATTATTTTCTGTATTTGCAGCCGCTCCTACAAAGGGACAAGTACAAACAAAAACCCCTATAGCATTCTCTATCAAGAAAGGCTTCCTTACAGTAAAAGGTGAGTTTAAGAAGTATGACTACCATATAGATCCAGAGACAAATATCCAAGGAAAGGCAGAGATAGCAAGTGTATATACAGAAAGTGAAAAGCGAGATGAACATTTGCAAAATAAAGAATGGTTCGACGCAAAAAACTATCCATACATTGAGATGCAATCTGTCAAAATCACTAAAGTATCTCAAGGGAAATACCTTGGCACCTTTCAGATAAAGATAAAAGGAAAGATTCAGAATAAAGAGATTCCTTTTACGATAGAGAATAATAGATTTAGAATGGATTTTGAACTCTCTCGTAAGCCTTTCGGTGTAGGAGGAGGTTTCTTTGGAGCTATTGTAGGAGATAATGTAAAGATAAGTCTTAATCTTCCGATTAAGTAATATTAAAGACCAATGACCAGTGAATAGTAGTTAGTCACTGGTCACTTGTCGTTAGTCACTATTTTCGTTTTTTCTTCCACTGGGAAATGGAATCCTGATTCATTTTTACATAGTCCTCATTGCCTTCTTTCTTGGCTTTTTGTAAGGAAGTTTCGGCGGCTTTGATAGCTTCTTTGGTTTTTCCTAATCGGGATAGAATCACAGCTTGTGCGCGATACATATAGTAGGGAGCATCTTCCTGCATGCTGAGTGATTTGGTGATGAACTCATTGGCCTTGTTAAGGTCTCCGTTGGAGGTAAGCAGGTAGTTGGCCGCTTCGTAGTAATCACGAGCAGAGGAGTTAGTGGTGATTTTGTCGGCTATATTCTCCATGGACTGCTCTTGAGTCTGGGTGTGGAAAGGTAGTTCTACTAAAGTTTTATCCCAACGAACGGCTATTTTCCCATCGTTATAGTTGATTGGATTGAGCTCAATGGTAAGGTACTCTGTTTCCATGGGGTAAGAGATAGGTTTAGCCTCGGCTTGTAGGGCAATTTGGCTTTCTTCCCATTGTTGAGGAACGCCCCAGTTGTCATTTTTCTTATAGAAAAAGAAAGTCCATTTGTCAGCTTCAGGCTTGGTATAGAGGGCATATTTCCCTTTAGGGAGTACTTTGCCAGCTATAGATACATCTTCGCTGAAAGAGATAGTGGTGTTTTCATTGGCGCCTGTACGCCATACACGGCTGTATGGTACCAGTTCTCCGAAGATTTTTCTACCACGCTTAGCTGGGCGTGTGTAGCTTACTTCCACTTCGGTAAGTCCGACCATTTGTTCTATGCTACCCTTTACGCTGGGTTGGGGTAGCTTAATCTGTGCCATGGCTTCCGAAAAGAAGCATAGCATACTGGCGATAATAAATATCTTTCTCATTGGGATTGTTTTTTCAGGGAGGGTTTGCAGCAAAAAGTATGCCAAATTAGTTTTGAGTTTTGAGTTTTGAGTTTCCTACGAACTGAGAACTATAAACTCAAAATTACGAACTCGAAACTAACTTGATACTGCTTTGAGTCCTACTACCGAGCCTATGAGGGTAGTGAGGAAGAAGAGACGCCAGAAGGAAGCGGGTTCCTTGAAGACTAAAATTCCCACTAAGGCGGTACCAACCGCCCCTATACCTGTCCATACGGCATAGGCCGTGCCTAAGGGAAGGTGTTGGGAAACCTTCATCAGTAGGGACATGCTCACAAAAGTGCAGAGCAAAAAGCCTGCGTACCATAGGTACATAGTGGTACCCTGCGTTTCTTTTCCTTTGCCAAGACAGAAAGTAAAAGCGACCTCAAAAAGGCCTGCTATAATAAGTAAAAGCCAATACATAATTTTGAGTTTTGAGTTTTGAGTTTTGAGTTTTGAGTTTTGAGTTTTTAATTTTGAGTTTTGAGTTATGGGGGCTATTCCATTCTTCATTTAAGTTTCGCAAGTCATTTTTAGGTTATAATTAATTAATAATCAATATATTGCAAAATAAACCTCCCCCTTACCCCCTCCGAGAGGGGGAATAAATCCGTTGAAAAAATAAAAATTGTCTATCAATCTGGAAAATATTCTCTCTCTAACTCCTTGAGAATCATAAACTATCTCATTTCCCCCTTTGGAGGGGGTAGGGGGAGGTTTTTTTGAATATCAATAAGTTACAGAACTTGCGAAACTTAAATTCTTTATTTAACATGAGTTCGATATAACGAAAGCTCCCACGGATTTTCACGATTATAATAAGACCTTTGGTCTTATCCCAGACTTACAACTCTCAATAAAGAGCCATAGAGGCTGCTTATAATGGGCACGAGCTGCAAGAAACGGATTGTCCTATGTTATTTTAAACTATTTTTAGCTTCTTCTAATAGTTCGATAAAGGTATTGTATTCTACCTTATGGGTTATTATTTCCTCATTGCTTCGATTCATGGTAGGTGTTTCTACGAAAAAATTATGCTCCTCATCGTAGCTAACAAGCGCGATATATTTGCCATCAATGTAGATTTCAGCGACTAAATTGTCATAATTACCATCACTACTTATGAGTATTTCTTTCATCATCAGTTTTATTTTAGGCTATTGATTAGCTCTTTTTCCTTTGGGGTCAAGTGTTCTACTTCAGGGATATAGCTGGGGTTAGGCTGGTACCAATCTTGTTTGTTATAGAAGGCTTGTAGGGTCTTGTCCTTGAAGATATAGCCGCGGCGGGCAAAGGGGAGGTTGCGTAGGAGGCGCTTCTCTTCTTCTGTTTTGGGTTCTGTTTCGTATTTGAAGTTGGGTAGGTCAATGGTGAAGGGGTAGTCAATAGGGAAGCCCGCATTCTGATGTACCCACAGTGCCCAATCATAGATGTGGAGTTCGCCCTTGGGGGTGAAGTTTTTCTTTTGGAAAAGGAGCAATCCCTGCTGTACATAGAAGTTGGTAGCATTTAGCCCAGTATCGTCTCCAGGTCCTTTGTGGGCTGTTTCGGTGATTTTGCCTACACCGCTCAGAAGCCATTCTTTGCCACTTTTGAAAAAAGTATGCTCAATGGAGGCAGTTTGGAAGGCGCCCATGTCAATGATGAGGGCGAGGAGGAGGGCTAAGGGGAAGAGGCGAAGGAGGCGACGAGATGGCCGAAGCATGGCGCAGAACTGTGCTAAGGGATGTGGATAAGCTTGTGCATCTGCAGGCTGAGCTGCCACTCGGGGTGCTCGAGGATGTGGGAGACACAGAGCTCAATGGCCGCCTTGTCCGCCTCACTCTGCGTCTCGCCGACGAAGATGGGGCTTAGAAGATAGGCGCCAGCGGGGGGCAGCTCGCTCACGGCAGGTGGGAGATCAGCGGGGCTTCCCACGGGGAAGCGGAATTCGCCCACGCCGTCGGGGAAGTTGCGGTGCAGGAGCTGCATCGCCTCTTTCTTCGGGCTGCAGGTGATGTAGTCCAGCCCAGCGGGTGGGCGTCGCGTGCCATTGGTCTCGATGGACTGGTGGTAGCCGAGGGCCTTGAAGTAAGCCACCGTCTCCTCGGTGAGCTGGAGTGTGGGCTCACCACCCGTCCAGATGATACGGCGCCCAGGGTAGGGGGCGATGGCCTCGCGAAGCTCCTCGATGGTCATCTCGGTGCCCGAGTCAAACTCCGTGTCGCAGAAGCTGCAGCGGAGGTTGCATCGGCTCAGGCGGATGAATATCGAGGCCTTGCCCATGTGCACACCTTCGCCCTGCAGGCTGTAAAATATTTCGTTGATCAGCATGAATGTCGTGGGGATAATCTGGGTGCAAAGATACGACGACTCGTGTAGCTCCCCCGAGATGAGGTGAGGGACACCCCTCACTGGCCCCTCGTCTTGCGCGGGGATTTTCCTTATCCAGTGGAGGAAAAAGTGGTATTCTCGTGCGGAGAAAAGGCCCCTCCCGTAATGCTTTTCCTCTGTCCACGTACGTGGTCTTAAAGACTACGTACGTAAATCCAAACGACTACGCACGTAGTCATTAGATCCACGTACGTAGACCGAACTTTTCCCATAGATGAGCCAAAGAATCTCCCCTCAAGGGACGAAGTATAGGAGTAGTGCTCTGCGATAGTTCTCGCACTGAATGAAGGCATCTATCCGTATAGATGCAAGCGACTTACCCGACGAGTAGAGCAAGAAAACAAACTGGGGTAGTAGAGCCTAAGCAATAGTGCGACTCGGGGCGTACTCACAGGAAAGATAGAAGCCCTCACAATACGCGCGAGATAGGTACACTGCGGGAAAATCGTTATTTTTGTGTGGCTTAGTAGCTTAGCACGGATAGCCTCCGAGCGGAGGTGAGGTGCTGATCGCCGTATTTTACATCACACTTTGACTTAGCTTA
>ERZ773087.757-NODE-757-length-22941-cov-21.478983_pt1 | contig 22941 bp, 20 predicted proteins | sample MGYA00511375_ERZ773087 | MGnify/ENA primary metagenome ERZ773087 (study PRJEB29015, sample SAMEA2737995) | human oral metagenome | biome: human oral; feature: human-associated habitat; material: dental | place: China | collected 2063 ...
GCTTGGAAACCTACCATTGTAACAAATGGCAAGGCGCCGGGTGCTTAGCCTATGGATAGCTCCGAGAAACCGATCGCGTGCACAGGATTGCAAGGCCGTATGGACAGCTATCTCAGGGCGATTTGCTTCGATCACGTTTTCGACGCCTCTCGTCCTGAGAGTCGAGACATCCTTAATGCCTACCTGACCAAAAGCTACATCCCGGTGTCGCGCTTCATGGTCGGCGACGGAACGGAGGACCGGATTCAGGAGGTGCTCCAAAGGATTATCGAGGTCCAGTCCGATCTCTCTCATAAGATGCGTATGCCGATCTCCTACCTCCTCGGCGAGCTGATCGATAACATCAGTCAGCACTCCGGCAGTCGCTGCGGCTACCTGTTTTGCCAAAGGGTGAGGCGGGAACTGTATATCGTCATCGCCGACCGGGGGCGAACGATCTACGGTAATTACATTTACGCTAAGCGATACGAAGACATCGTGGGTGTAGACGAGGCGGCGGCTCTACGTATCGCCAACGAAGGTTATTCAACCAAGAACTTACCGACGGCGGAGAATAGGGGGTATGGGTTATCCCGGTCAAGGAAGATGATTGTGAAGGGACTTGGCGGCGCCTACTTCATGCTGTCGGGTACGGCCTTTTACCGACAGGAGGCGAAGGGTGTGTATGTAATGAACGTTCCGGAAGTCTACCGATGGAATGGCACTATCATTCTGTTAAGGCTTCCGCTCGAGACGCCGAAAGGGTTTGAGTTTTATGACTATGTAGAATAAGATAAGGAGAACTGTAACGATGGAAAGAATCAGTATAAAAGACGTGGTTGGCACAGATGTGCGCTCGCGCATTTCGCTCGATGCCGTGAAGGCTTTGATGGCACACGACGGCGAGTATGTGATCGACATGAAGGGGGTGACCTCTATCTCTCGCTCTGTGGCCGATGAGCTGTATAACCTGCAACAGGATTATGGCGCAGTGCGATTTGAGCATCAGACGGAGTTTGTGCAACGCATGATGAGTATCGTGTGGAAAGGGCGAAGTAAGAAGCGCGTCAGGGAAGAGGAAGACGTAGAAATGATGGATATGACTTCGATAGAAGACTTCTCTCGATATCTCCTCTCCATCTAAAAGGCGAGGTGAGCAGACGAGGAAAGAGGGGCGACAAGGGCGAACTGTCGCCCCTTTTTGTTGCGGGGGTTGCCGGTTTATCTTTGCCGCCCATAACATATTACTCACTATAACACACCCCAAAGACATGAATCCGGAGGATAAAGAGATTAGGAAACGCACGCTACTCATTATGGTCATCATCGTCGTCGTCATCGCGCTGATCGGCGTCAGCTATGTCGTCTTTCATCAACGCAAACAGATGGACGACATGACCGAGCTTTTTGCCATCGAAAAGGAACAACTCACGGACGAATACGCCGAACTATCTCTGCAATACGAAGGCTATAAGTTCAGCGTCGGCAACGATTCGCTCGTGGCCCTACTGACTACGGAGCAGATGAAGGTGCAACGCCTCATGGAGGAGCTTCGCACGGTCAAGGCCACCAACACGCGCCGCATCACCGAGCTGAAGCGTGAGCTGGAGACGCTCCGTAAGATCATGCGCGGCTATGTCGTCCAAATCGACTCCCTCAACGCCGAAAACGGTCGCCTGCGCAACGAGAACGAACGCGTCACAGAGCAATACCGCCAGGCCTCCTCGGCCGCGGCGCAGCTTACGCGCGAGAAGGAGCACCTCACCGAGCGCGTCACCTTAGCCAGCCGACTCGAGGCCTCCGCCATCGCCGTCCGCCCCATCACCTCGCGCGGCAAGGACGCCAAGAAGATCGATAAGATCGCCCAGCTCGCCGTCTCCTTCCACGTGGCCAAAAACATCACCGCGCCCACGGGCGAAAAGACCATCTATGTGCGCATCATGCGCCCCGACGATGACATCCTGACCAAACCCGGATCGGGCACCTTCGCCTTCGAGAATCGCAACATTGGTTACTCCATGAAGCGCACGGTGGAGTATGCCGGTGAGGACTTGCCCGTGATGATGTATTGGGACGTGGAGGAATACCTCTCGCCCGGCACCTACCGCGTCGACATCTTTGCCGACGGCCACCTGATCGGCCGCCGCTCCTTCACGCTCCAGAACTAACCAGGGCGTCTACGGACGCCGGAGAAGTCTGGGCCGGGTACGGGTGCGTGCGGTGAGACCCGTCCTTCCCGCCGCGGGAAATGGCTTTCCAACTTCAAAAAGTCACTTCCCGTGGCGGGAAACCGTTTTCCAACTTCGAAAAGTCATTTCCCGCGGCGGGAAGCAGGTATGACAATTCCAAGGCTTCCCGCCGCGGAAAGGAATGCGCCTCCCCCCCCTAAAAAAACGCCCCAAGCTGTAACCCGACGCAACTACTGGCGTCCATACATCACCGGCGGGCACATTACCCGCCCCTCAACATCTCTAACTACTACTTTCACGCTCCACAATGATTATCCGACTACAAGGAATCAACAAGACCTACTACAACGGCGCCCCGCTGCATGTACTCAAGGGAATTGATCTCGGCATCGAACGTGGCGAGATGGTCTCCATCATGGGCGCCTCCGGGTCGGGCAAGAGCACCCTGCTCAACATCCTCGGCATCCTCGACACTTACGACTCGGGCGAGTATTACCTTGACGACCTGCTTATCCGTGACCTCAGCGAAAGCCGCGCCGCCGAGCTACGCAATCGCATGATCGGCTTCATCTTCCAGTCCTTCAACCTCATCTCCTTCAAAAACGCGATGGAGAACGTGGCCCTGCCGCTCTACTATCAGGGCGTGCCGCGCAAGCAGCGCAACGCCTTGGCGCTGGACTACCTCGAGCGTGTCGGCCTCCGCGATTGGGCCGAGCACCTGCCCAGCGAGATGTCCGGCGGACAAAAGCAACGCGTGGCCATCGCTCGCGCACTCATCGCCCGCCCGCAGGTGATCCTGGCCGACGAGCCCACGGGTGCGCTGGACAGCAAAACGACCGTCGAGGTGATGGAGCTCCTGCGCGCCGTCAACCGTGAAGGCATGACGATGGTCATCGTCACCCACGAACCTTCCGTGGCCGAAGCTACCGACCGCGTGGTGCACGTTAAGGACGGACTGATTGTGGCTAATGATTGAGCCTGGCCAACTCCCTACTACCGCGGCTTTAGCCGCATAACTACCCGGCTGCAAGGCCGTAACTACCGGGCGACCACAAGGGCCACCCCTACTACCTATAAGTTTATGTTCGACTTCGATGACATTCGTGAGATCCTCAGCACGATGCGCAAGAACCGCCTGCGCACCTTCCTCACCGGCTTCTCCGTGGCCTGGGGCATCTTCATCCTCATCATCCTGCTGGCCGCCGGCAACGGTCTGCGTAACGGCGTGATGTACAACTTCAGCAACTTCTCCGCCAACCGTATCGAGGTGTGGCCCAACTACACCTCCAAGCCCTGGCAAGGCATCCGCGAGAACCGCCGCCTAACCTTCCGCAACGCCGACGTGGAGCACCTGGGTACCGACTTTCCCGAGGTGGAGTACTACTCCGGCCGCATCGACCATAGCGACACGTTGGCCTACAATAAGGAATACGTCAACGGCAACCTGAGCGGCGTCGCACCCGACTTTGCCTCCATCGACTTTATCATCCCTACCCGCGGACGCTTCATCAACGAGATCGACATGCAGCAACGCCGCAAAGCGATCGTCCTCAGCCCACGCATGGCCGAGGTACTCTTCCACGAGGAGGATCCCATCGGGCGCTACGTGCGCATTGGCCGCATGATGTTCCAAGTCGTCGGCGTCTATCGCGACAAGGAGATGAACAACAACAAGCCCGCCTACATCCCCTTCACCACCGCTCAGCAACTCTTCCGCAGCGGTATGGAGGTGGACGATCTGATCTTCACCGTGCGTGGCATCAAGTCTGAAGAAGAGAACACCGCCTTCGAGCAACGCTTCCGCACCGCCATGGCCCTCCGCCACCACTTCGACCCCTCGGACACGGGCGCCCTCGGCATGTGGAACACGGGCGACGACTTCCGCATGTTCGACCTCATCCTCAGCGGCCTGATGATGTTTATCTGGATCGTGGGCATCAGCACACTCATGGCCGGCATCGTGGGCGTGAGCAACATCATGCTCGTCACCGTCCGCGAACGGACGCGTGAGTTCGGCATTCGCAAAGCCATCGGCGCCGGCCCTGCCTCCATCCTGCGGCTCATCATCATCGAGTCCATCCTTGTCACCACGCTCTTCGGTTACGTGGGCATGGTGGCCGGTATCGGCGTGACCGAGCTGATTGATTACGGAATGACGATGGCCGGCATGAACGCTGACACGGGCGGTGGCCCGGGCAACCTCTCCATCTTCCGCCACCCCACCGTCAGCCTCGGCATCGCCACGTCCGCCACTGTACTACTCATCATAGCCGGTGTCGCAGCCGGATATTTCCCAGCCCGCAAAGCCGTCAGTATCCCCGCCGTTGAGGCCATGAGGAGTGAATAACGAAAAACTAAAAATGAAAAGTGATCGGGTACGGCGAATGCTTCCGGAGTTTTTAGTTGTTAGATTTTAGCTTTTAGTTCAATAGCAATATGTTTTTCGACGCAGATAGATGGACCGAGATATGGGTGACCATCACCCGCAACAAGACGCGCAGCCTGCTGACCTGCTTCGGTGTCTTTTGGGGCATACTCATGTTAGTCATCCTCCTCGGGCTTGGCACAGGGCTCAAGAATGGCATCCTCAAAAACACCGACGGCTTCGCCACGAACTCCGTCTTCTTCATTGCCGACCGCACCAGCGAACCTTACCGTGGTTTCAACAAAGGGCGTGAATGGAACATCCGCAACCGCGACTTGGAGAGTATCCGCCGCGAGGTGTCCGGACTGGAGGCCATCTCACCCGTCCTGTGGGGGGCGCGGAAGGAGAAGAACGTCGTCTATGGCCAACTCTCCGGCACATATAACGTGAAGGGGGTCGACCCGGCCTATTTCCGCATCGAGGCGCAACACGTGCTCTTCGGCCGCCTGCTCAACGAGATCGACGCCCGCGAAAAACGCAAAGTATGCCTCATCGGCTCGCGCATCAACGAGACCCTCTTCCGCAACGAGAACCCCTGCGGCCGGTACATCCGCGTCAACGGCATCTACTATCAGGTCGTCGGCGTGGTACGTGAACGGGCACGGGTGAACATCGGAGGACGGTCGCAGGAGAGCGTCTTCCTGCCCTTCACCACCATGCAGCAGACACTGAACCAAGGCGACGTGATCCACTTCCTAGCTGCCTCCGCCTATAAAGACGTATCTATACAGCGCATCATCGACGACATCACCGGCATCCTCCGCCGGCAGAATAGCATCGCCCCGACCGACAAGCAGGCCGTGATGGTGATCAACATCGCCGAGCAATTCGCCACGTTCGCCATGCTCTTCACCGGTATCGACGCGCTGATCTGGCTCGTGGGCATGGGCACGCTGCTGGCCGGCGTGATCGGCATCAGTAACATTATGATGGTGACGGTCAAGGAACGCACACGAGAGATCGGTGTGCGGCGCGCCATCGGTGCCCGCCCGCGCGACATCATCTCGCAGATCATGAGCGAGAGCCTCGTGCTGACAGCCATGGCCGGCATGATCGGCCTCAGCATAGGCGTCTTCATCATCGACATCGTCGACCGCCTCCTCAGCGCCCAACCCGGTGACGATGCGGCGCTTGTCAACCCCGGCGTACACATGGGCACTGCCCTCGCCGCCACCTTTGTGCTGCTTGTATGTGGCCTCTTGGCCGGGCTTATCCCCGCCTGGCGAGCCATGCAGATCAAAGCGATAGATGCGATCCGCGATGAATAGGGGAGAGAGACTTTGTATAGCAGCGCATCTGCTGCGTTGCCTTCGGTCTTGGACGCCTTGCATCTGCACTACTCTCCAAAGCCTCCCCACGCCCCAAACCGTTCATTTCCCAAACTGTGAGTTGTTAGTTTTTAGATTTTAGTTTTCAGCTTATGAATAATCAACTTGTAAAGAAGATCAAGAGAATTGTCCTGCTTTCCTTAGTGGGGCTGGCCGTGGTAGGCACCTTCGTGTTTCTGTGGAAGAAGGCGCAGCCCGAAGTGACCGAGTATGAAATCGTGACGCCCGAGCGTGGGACGGTCGAGACCAAGACCGTGGCCACGGGCAATGTGGAGCCGCGCTACGAGATCCTAATTAAGCCGCAGATCTCGGGCATCATCTCCGAGGTGCTCAAGGAAGCCGGCCAACGCGTCACCGAAGGCGAGATCATCGCCAAAGTGAAAGTCATTCCTGAGATGGGACAGCTCAACAGCGCCGAGTCGCGCGTCAATGTGGCCCGCATCAGCTTAGACCAAGTGGAGAGCACGCACCGCCGCGACGAACAACTCTTCAAGCAGGGCATCCTCACCGCCGAGGAGTTCGACGTCTCGAAAGCCAACTATCGCAAGGCCAAAGAAGAGCTGGCCAACGCCCAAAGCTCGCTCGAGATTGTCCGCGATGGCATCTCGCGCAACACACGCAGCTCGAGTACCACGCAGATCCGCAGCACCATCACCGGCATGATCCTCAACGTGCCTATCAAGGTGGGTAACTCCGTGATCCAAAGCAACAGCTTCAACGACGGCACCACCATCGCCTCCGTGGCCAACATGAACGACATGATCTTCCGCGGCAATGTAGACGAGACGGAGATCGGCAAGATCCGCGAGGGCATGCCCATCAAGCTGACCGTCGGCGCGCTGGGCACACGCACCTTCGACGCCGTCCTCGAATACGTCTCCCCCAAGGGCGAGGAGAAGAACGGCGCCATACAGTTTGAGATCAAGGCGGCCGTCTCGCTGCCCGACACCTCGTTCGTGCGCGCCGGCTACAGCGCCAACGCAGAGATCGTGTTGGAGCGCGCCGAGAATGTCCTGACCATCCCCGAAAGCACGGTGGAGTTTCATGGCGACACGGCCTTCGTGCAAGTGGTTAAGCAAGAGAAGCCCAAGCAAATCTTCGAGAAAAGGCAGATTAAGACGGGCCTCAGCGATGGTATCAAGATCGAAGTGAAGGAAGGACTGACGGAGAAAGACAAGATCCGCGGTGCGGCCATCAGCAAGGAGGCAAACAATAACAACGAAGCCAAGCCATGAAGACGCTGACCCTCATTCCCGCCCTGCTCCTGGCCACCGCCCTCACCGCCACGGCACAGGACACAACAGCCACACGCTGGAGTCTCCAACGCTGCATCGAGCACGCCAAAGCGAACAACCTGGAGGTGCGCATGCGACAGGTGGAAGTCGACCGGCAGGAGCTGACGCTCCACACGGCGCGCAGCAAACGTCTGCCTAACCTCTCGGCCGGAGCCTCGCAACAATGGTCGTTCGGACGATCGGCCTCAGCGGCTGACAACACGTATCAGGTGCAGACCACCTCCTCTACCTCCTGGTCGCTCTCATCCGACGTTCCCCTCTTCACCGGCTTCGAGATCCCCAACGAGATCGCCGCCGCACGCCTCGACCTCATGGCCCTCGCCGCCGATCTCCAGAAGACGCGCGAGAATATGGAAATCACCGTCACGTCGGCCTACCTGCAAGTGCTCTTCGACAAGGAGCTGCTCAGTGTGGCCGGAAGTAAGCTCGCCCTGAGCCGCACGCAGCTCGATCGCACGCGTAAGATGCACGATGCCGGACGTGCCTCCGAGGCGCAGATCTACGAGACTGAGGCGCAGGTGGCGGCCGACGAGCTTTCCACCGTACAAGCCACTAACGACCTGCGTATAGCTACGCTCACACTCACCCAGCTGCTCGAGCTACCCAGCCCGGAGGGCTTCGACGTGGAGCCGCCCACGGAGGCAGACACGACCTTCCTGTTGGCGCGCCGCCCTGACGACATCTATCGCACCGCCCTCACTACACGCGCCGCCGTCCGCGCCGAGGAGCTTCGCCTCCAGAGCAGCGAGAAGCAAGTACGCATGGCCCAGAGCGCCCTCTACCCCAGCCTCTCCTTCGGCGCCAGCTACAGCAATGCCTTTTATCACATCTACAACAAGCCCAACACGCCCTTCGCCAACCAGATCCGCGACAACCGCGGCCTCGGTCTCGGCCTCAACCTTCGCATCCCCATCTTCAACCGTTACGCCACACGCAACAGCATCCGCAGCGCTCGCCTCGGCCTGCGCAACCAAGAGCTGCAATTAGAAAACACCAAGAAAGCGCTCTACAAAGACATCCAGCAGGCCTACTACAGCGCCCTTTCGGCTGCCGAGCGATACCGGTCGGCCACCGCCGCGTGGCAGTCGGCCGAGAAAGCCTTCACCTTCACCGGCGACCGCTTCGAGAATGGCCGCGCCACGACCTACGAATACAACGAAGCCAAGACGAACCTCATCAAAGCCCTCTCCGACCGCACCCAAGCCAAGTACGAGTTTCTGCTCCGCAAGAAAATTCTCGAGTTCTACGAGCAGCAGTAAGCGGGGCGATGATGCCCTCTAAAAACGAACCGTCCTCCGGGCGATGGATGATTGATCCACTGCTCGGAGGACGATTTCGTTTTTGTGTCTCCGTTCGAGGCGGGCTTATTCCATGCCTCCGTCTGCTTGGCTGAGTATCACCCAGTGCCCTGTCTTCTTGGCGCCTTCGTAGCGGATGATGCCGCGCTCCGTAAGCTCCGACAGATCGCGCCAGATGGTGCGATCGGAAGCCTTTAATTGGGCTGCCAAATCCTTTGATGAAATCTGTGGTTGATCACGGATGATCTCCATAAGAGCAGACCATCTTTTATACTTAGCGGAAGACTTTATTCTGCCATTTATTCTGCCATTTATTCTGTCATTTATATCCTCATCATCGTTTATGGTGCCATTTATGGTGTCACTTACTCTGCCACCCCGCTTTATTCGGCCTTTGAACTTGTCGGGGTCGTTGAGGACACCGTCGTGCAGGAAATCCGGGTGGCAAGGGATGATGATGAGGAAGTAGGAGCGGTCGTCGTCGGTCTCGATTGTGGCCGGGGGCGAGCCGTTGTTCCGAAGCTCTTCTTGGATGGTCGGGATCCCCGTGGCGCGTCCCTCAGAGAAGTCCAGCTCCTTGAGAAAGTCGCCCAAGCGACGGTTGCGATAACGGCGTGCACGGAGCAGGTGAGCTTGCTCGATGGCCTCCTTCGTGATGCTGCGATCGGGGCCGGCATAACTGAGTATGCTGATGGCATGCGGCTCCACGGTGATCTCCACCGGTTCGCGTTGTTGGTAATCGCGGTGATAGAGCGCATTGACCACGGCCTCTTCGATAGCTTGGTAGGGATAATTGAAATGTCGGATAGCTTCGGCCGCATACGGCACCTTGCGGATCCGCTCCTTGATGACCATAAGGCGGAGATAATCCAAGGTGGCGCGGATCATCGTGGGGACGGAGCCCGTGATAGTCGGCGCTTCCATGAAGTTGTTGGGGTTGCGCACCGTCCCCTCCGGAAATAAGACAATTTCGACCCGGGTGTAAGGAAAGAAGCGATGCGGCTCCTCGCTGAACATCATCGCGGCCACATTCTTCAGCCGCCGTTGTTCTCGCGGCCCCTCGTATAGATCCAGTTGCTCCAAGACCTGTTCGAGTGTCCGGCCCGTAAAATCAGCCGTTAGCCGACTCTTTACACGCCTTAGGTAGTCCAACACAAGCACAGGCGAAAGGTCGTCGATCGCGATCTGCTCATTCCCTCGTTCATCGAACGGTACACGGTTGGCCATCTCTCGCAGCTCGTCCAGCACTTCTCCCTTGGCCTCAATGGTGCTTGAGCCGGAGCGGATGTACCAGCGTGACTTGGATTTACTGCTAAGCACGTCCTCCAAAACTTCATAGGGGCGATAACTCCCCGACGGCACCCAGATGGCCAGCACGTATTTACCGTCTACGGCCTCCACCGAGGTGCGGGGCATGTAGTAGGGCTTGATCTTGTTGTTGAATCCGACCATGCTTTGCTGTATACCGTCCAACTTCTCCTCAGGGATCCCCACCACCGGGCGCCGCGCCCGGCCATGATCCTCCTCCACGCCTACGAGGATGTAGCCCCCGCCGATATTGTCGAAATCGTTGGCGAAGGCACAAATCGTTTGGTAGATCTTGGCCGGATTCCACCCGCGTTTGAACTCGATGCGGTTACCCTCAATGCGCTGCCGATTGAGGAGGTCTTCTATGTTGATGGGTAATGCCATGATGCTTCGTTTAATCCCTGTTTATGAATCGTTTTTTCGTGGGGACAAAGATAGATGGAGGCGAAACTCGGGTGAGTTATCCTATGTCGCCTGCAAACTTGGCCGGCGCCCCTGGCGCCTTTCGAGCCTTGCACGCCGTGCGGATAGCAAAACTCGGCGGGTTTCAGGGCTTGCACGCCGTGCGAATAGCAAAACCCGGCGGGTTTCAGGGCTTGCATGCCGTGCGAGTAGCAAAACCCGGCGGGTTTCGGGCCTTGCATGCCGTGCGAATAGCAAAACCTGGCGCCTTTCGAGCCTTGCACGCTGTGCGGATAGTAAAACCCGGTGGGTTTCGGGCCTTGCACGCCGTGCGGATAGCAAAACCCGGCGGGTTTCAGGGCTTGCACGCCGTGCGGGTAGCAAAACCCGGCGGGTTTCAGGGCTTGCACACCGTGCGAGTAGCAAAATGAGGGTCATTTCGGGTCTTGCATGCCGTGCGAGTAGCAAAATGAGGGTCATTTCGAGCCTTGCACGCCGTGCGAGTAGCAAAATGAGGGTCATTTCAGGTCTTGCATGCCGTGCGAGTAGCAAAATGAGGGTCATTTCGGGCTTTGCACACCGTGCGAGTAGCAAAATGAGGGTCATTTCGGGCTTTGCACGCCGTGCGAGTAGCAAAATGAGGGTCATTTGGGGCTTTGCACGCTGTGCGAGTAGCAATACGAGGGTGGGGTTCTTCCCTCATGTGTGGTCTTCCTCCTCTCCGTCATCCTTGATCTTTAGCCATTGACAATTACACAAGCCTCCTACTTTTGTCCGCTCGCTGAACAAGCGGGAGAAATAGAACCACACCTATTTACATTAATGCATACACAGATCATGATCGGTATACCCAACGTGGACGTCGGGATCTTGACGGAGAGAGACGTTTCATTTCATTTCAATGGCGACTACCGCTGCCTGGAGACGGGCCGCACGCACACAGGCCAACAACACGCTACGCTGCAAGACGGGCGCATCGCCCTTGATGGGCACACGTTCGACACGCTGCACTTCGAGCCCACCGACCCCTCGGACTCGTTCGACCTGCGGGGCGTCACCATCGGCGTACACTTCCACTGGGAGCGTCGCGAGGATCAACGCTTCCGCGGGGCGCTGCTCCTCACGCCCTCGAGCGACGGTATCCTGGTGGTGAATCGTATCGACGTCGAGTCGTATCTCGAGAGCGTCATCTCGTCTGAGATGAGCGCCACCTCGTCGCCCGAGTTGCTCCGCGCACACGCCGTCATCTCGCGCAGCTGGCTGCTGGCACAGATCGAAAAGCGACAGGCGCCGGTCGACGCCAAGGCGGAGAGCTGCAGCCAAGACGACGAGGGCCTCGTCCGATGGTACGACCGCGAGGATCACACGCGCTTCGACGTCTGCGCCGACGACCATTGCCAGCGTTATCAGGGCATCACGCGCGCCACGACGCCGGCCGTGGAGGAGGCCGTCCGCGCCACCTGCGGCGAGGTGCTCACGGACGAGGGCCGGCTCTGCGACACACGTTTCTCGAAGTCGTGCGGCGGCGTCACTGAGTGCTTCGAGTACTGCTGGGAGCCTGTTCATCACCGTTACCTCGTCGCCCTCCGCGACAGTCGCACGCCAGACACCCCGGTGCCCGATTTGACGAACGAGGCCGAAGCCGATCGCTGGATCCGCTCCGCCCCCGAGGCTTTCTGTCACACCACGGACGAGGGTATCCTCAGCCAGGTGCTTAACAACTACGATCTCGAGACGCCCGACTTCTATCGCTGGACGGTGGAGTACACGCAAGACGAGCTTGCCGACCTGATTCGCCGCAAGAGCGGCATCGACTTCGGCGCCATCCTCAGTCTGCAAGCCGTCGAGCGCGGCCGATCGGGGCGCATCGTGCGGCTCCGGATCGTCGGCAGTCGGCGCACATACATCATCGGCAAGGAGCTGGAGATCCGCCGCACGCTCTCCGAGACACACCTCTACAGCTCGGCCTTCGTGGTCGACGCGCTCGACCTGCATCACGGCGTCCCACGTCGCTTCCGCCTCACCGGCGCAGGCTGGGGGCACGGCGTGGGCCTCTGCCAGATCGGCGCCGCCGTGATGGGAGCCGAAGGACATTCCTATCGCGCCATCCTCGCGCATTACTATCCCGGCAGCCGGTCGGAAATACGTTACGTCCGATGAGCAGCACGACCATTCTCTTCATCATCGCGGCCTACTTCGGCCTGCTGCTGCTCATCGCTTGGATCACGGGCCGCGGCGGTGCATCGGCCGCAGACAACGACGCCTTCTTCCTCGGCAACCGTCGCTCGCCGTGGTACATCGTGGCCATCGGCATGATCGGCTCCTCGCTCTCGGGCGTGACGTTCGTATCCGTTCCCGGCTGGGTGCGGCAGATCGACATGACGTACATGCAGACCGTCTTCGGCTTCTTCTTCGGTTACGTCATCATCGCGCACGTGCTCCTGCCGCTCTACTACCGCCTTCAGCTCACCTCCATCTACACCTACCTCGAGACACGCATCGGTCGGCGGGCTTACAAGACGGGCGCCTCCTTCTTCCTCCTCTCCAAGATCGTTGGTGCAGCCGCGCGGCTCTATCTCGTGGTGCTTATCCTCCAGACGTACGTCTTCTCGACGTGGCAGATCCCCTTCGGCGTGACCGTTATCCTGAGCATCCTGCTCGTATGGCTCTACACCTACAAGAGCGGCGTCAAGACGATCATCTGGACAGACACGCTTCAGGCGCTCTGCCTCGTAGGCACGCTCGTGGTGATCATCTGGCAGGTGAAGGATCGCATGGGGCTGGACTTCGACGGCCTCTGCCGCACGGTGGCCGAGAGCCCGCACTTCCGACTCTTTGAGTGGCACGATTGGTCGAGCAAGCAACACTTCGTGAAGCAATTCCTGAGCGGCATCTTCATCACCATCGTCATGACCGGGCTGGATCAAGACATGATGCAGAAGAACCTCTCTTGCCGTAGCCTGCGCGACGCACAGAAGAACATGTACTCCTACGGCTTGGCCTTTACGCCGATCAACTTCCTCTTCCTCTCGCTGGGCATCCTGCTGATCACCCTGGCCGGACAACTCGGCATCGCCCTGCCCGACGCGGGCGACGACATCCTGCCGATGTTTTGTACCTCGGGCGTATTGGGGCAGACGATCATCGTCTTCTTCACCATAGGCATCATCGCGGCCGCCTTCAGCAGTGCAGACTCGGCGCTGACGGCACTCACGACGTCTTTCTGTGTCGACATCCTCGGCATCGAACGCGATCAAGCCGCGCGCGCTCGCCGCATACGTATGCGGGTGCACATCCTTATCTCGGCGCTCTTTGCGGCGATTATCATGGTGTTCAAAGCCGTGAACGATCGCAGCGTGATCGACGCCATCTATGTGATCGCTTCCTATACCTACGGCCCGTTGCTGGGCCTCTTTGCCTTCGGCCTCTTCACCCGCCTACGGCCCGCTGACAGCGCTGTGCCCTACATCTGCCTCGCCTCGCCCCTCATCTGCTACGCCCTCGAACGCCTCACGCTGCATTACACCGGCTATCGCTTCGGCTACGAGATGCTGATGATCAATGGCGCCCTGACGTTCCTCGGGCTGTGGATCGCGTCCGTGAGGATGCTGAAAAACGTCGGGGAGGATGCACATACCCGTGTCGGAGCGTAACGCTGACGTCCTGCTAAACACATACACAAGATCTGTTTCCGCCCGGGGCCAAACTTTGGGTGTACTTTTACGCCCGCCGCAGCCAAAAGCGTAGCAGTCATTAATTATCAACCCATACACCACTCAAAAACCCAAACAAAATGGACACCGTAAAACAAGAGAAAAGCAATGTCTTAGTCATCGCCGTCATGTTCCTGCTCTTTTTCATGATTGCGTTCGTCACCAACTTCGCCGGATCGATGGGCGTCATCGTCAAGACGCAGTTCGGCGCCAGCAACGCCCTCTCGCAGCTGGGCACACTGGCCAACTTCATCGCCTACGCCTGCTTCGGCATCCCCGTGGGCCTCATCCTCAAACGCCGCGGATACAAGTTCACCTCCCTACTGGCCACCATCGTGGGCTTTGTGGGCGTGGGCATCCAGTTCGCATCGGGCTATGTGGATCCCTCCATCGCGTTCGGCATCTATGTGCTCGGCGCCTTCGTTGCCGGCATATCGATGTGCCTGCTCAACACCACCGTCAACCCCATGCTGAACACCCTGGGCGGCGGCGGCAACCGCGGCAATCAGCTCATCCAGTTCGGCGGCTCTTGCAACTCCATCGGCGGAACGATCGCTCCCATCCTTCTGGGCTACCTCATCGGCGGCTCGGTGCAGACGGCTAAGGTGAACGACGCGGCCCCGGCCATGATCATTGCGATGGCCATCTTCACCCTGGCCTTCCTCATCATCCTGCTGGCACGCATCCCCGAGCCGCACATGGAGACGGCCGACGAGCGCGCCGCGCGTCTCTCTGGCAACACGAAGAAAGACCCGCACGGCCCGATGTCGTTCCGCCACTTTGTGCTGGGCGCCATAGCCATCTTCTTCTACGTCGGCATCGAGGTAGGCATACCGAACACAGCCAACCTCTACATGTCGAACCTCGAGTGGGTCGGCCCCGTGGTGGCTGGTACGCTCGTCGGCTTCTACTGGTTCCTGATGATGTGCGGACGCCTCGTGGGCGGCGCCGTGGGTGGTCGCGTCTCGAGCAAGGCCATGCTGACGACCGTCAGCCTGCTTGCCACCGTCTTTCTGCTCTGCCTCATCTTCATCCCCGAGGATGTGCGCTTCTCGATCCCCGTCATCGGCGCTGAGGTGCCGCTGGGCATGGTTTTCATGTTCCTCTGCGGCCTCTGCACGTCCGTCATGTGGGGCGCCATCTACAATTTGGCCGCCGAGGGGCTGGGCAAATACACCCCCTTGGCGTCGGGCATCTTCATGGCCCTCGTCTGCGGTGGCGGCGTCATCTCGTTCATCCAAAACCTGGTGGCTGATAAGGTGGGCTTCATCAGCAGCTACTGGGTGATCATCGCCGGCCTCTGCTACCTGCTCTTCTACGCCCTCGTCGGCTCGAAGAATGTCAACCGTGACATACCGACGGAATAAGTAGGGTCCGCCAACAAATTCGGCCGGGTACCAGTGGGGCGCAAACCCTCCGGTATCCGGCCGTTTTCGTTGTACCATTCCTCGCCATGCTCTCAAAAAAAAGGTGAGCGTTTGCGGGACTCCCGCAAGTGCCTCGAAAAACTTTTTGGTGTTTGCGGGAGTCCCGCAAGGGCTTCGAAAAACTTTTTGGCGTTTGCGGGAGTCCCGCAAGTCTCTCGGGAAACTTTTTGGCGTTTGCGGGAGTCCCGCAAGGGCCTCGAAAAACTTTTTGGTGTTTGCGGGAGTCCCGCAAGTCTCTCGAGAAACTTTTTGGCGTTTGCGGAAGTTCCGCAAGGGCCATTTTCTCCATTTTGACGCTTGCGGAAGTCCCGCAAGGGCCATTTTCTCCATTTTGACGCTTGCGGAAGTTCCGCAAAGGCCATTTTCTCCATTTTGATGCTTGCGGAATTTCCGCAAGGGCCATTTTTCCCGTTTTGACGCTTGCGGAAGTTCCGCAAGGGCCATTTTCCCCATTTTGACGCTTGCGGAAGTTCCGCAAGGGCCATTTTCTCCATTTTGACGCTTGCGGAAGTTCCGCAAACGCCATTTTCCCCATTTTGATGCTTGCGGAAGTCCCGCAAACGCCATTTTCTCCATTTTGACGCTTGCGGAAGTTCCGCAAACGTCATTTTCCCCATTTTGATGCTTGCGGAAGTTCCGCAAGTATTTCCAAAAACGATTTGCCCTCTTAGGAGGCATGAATAGACGTGTCTCAGCACTTATGGTGTCCGATACAAGCACGGGCGGCTCGTTAACCCGCCTCTTTCAGGACCAATCACCTTCTTAACGGCGTGCCGACGGCTTCTTTTCCTCCGGCTGGTGTACGTGTTCGTACGCGCCAATGGTCGGGGCGGTGCTGCCGGTGAGGCGACTCACGCCATAGCGGTCGGTGGGGAACTCGGCGGCGACAGTGCGGTCAGCTGCACCGATCCCGACGGATTTGTTGGCCAAACGGAAATCGTAGGCGTAGGCCTGTTTGCGGGTGCCTGACTTGAGGTAGATGGGCTTCTGGCTGAAGCCGAAGAGGCAGCGGTCGAAGCGGGGGTTATTGGTGATGGCTTTGGTGAGGATGTAGCAGGCCGTGAATCGGTAGTTGAAGGCGTCGCTGCCGGCCGTGTCGCCGTTGCGGGAGATAAGGGCGATTTCGCCGCGGTACGTGCGCGTGGTGTCGCCCGAGATGCTGCCGTCGATGAGGCAGTTGTCGAAGCGCGCTTCGGTGAGTGGGTAGTGGTGCGGCGTGTTGTCGATGCGGGCGGTGTCGGCCAGGATGAGGGTAGGGGCACCTTGACGCGTGGTGAGGACGATGAAGTTGGCCAGCGTGCAGTGGGCGAAGCGGTGGCGCCCACCGATGAGGCAGACGGTGTTTCCAGCGGCGTTTGAAAACTCGCTGCCAAAGGCCTCGATGTGACAGTTGATGGCCGTCAGCAGGTCGCCACTGCTGTTCGTGACGCGAGAGTTATGGATGCGGATCTTGCGCCGGTCGGGAGTGGAGGGGCGGAAGTCGAGGCCGAAGGAGGTGTTGCGGACGTCGGTATATTCAAGCTCGTTTTCGAAGCTGGTGGATTCGAAGCGGATGCCGCCCCATTGGCCGGGGACGCGGTCGTAGGGCAGGGTGACGTTGGCGTAGATGCTGTCGAGGCGGTCGCCGCGCAGTGTGATGGGTTGGGCTTGGGTACCGATGGCCTTGAGTGTGCCGGCAACGATGAGTTTGGCCTGATGGTGAAAGCAGAGCGTGGCGCCGGGAGCGAGGATGAGGGTGACGCCGGGGCCGACGATGAGGCTATCGAAGATGAGGTAAGGCCGGTCTGCCGGGAGGGTCGTGTTTTCGGTGTACGTCCGGCCGCCTCGGATGATGTGCACGTCTTGCCCGACGGCTTGCAGGAGGACAAATTGGCGGACGCCATTGGTGTAGAAAAGGATGGAATCTTGGATTAGCAGCGGGCGGTCGGCATTATTAGCGCTGGCAGTCACTTCGACGAGCACGCGCAGGCTGTCGCGTTTCCAAAGATCGATGCCGCTGAAGGAGTCGCCCTTACGACCGTCCACATTGAGGCGGAAGCCGCTGCGCCCTCCGCTGGCCAGCGTGACGGACTCGATGCGGAGGTTTTCACCGTGTGGGTTATAGACCATGAACTGCTTCGTGACGGACCCGATGGTGGTAAAAAGGGTGTCGAACGTGAGAGTGTCCGTAGAAAAATCGAGCCGGAGCGAAGGGTCGGTAGCATAATGGTCGACCCGTTCGCATCCGGCTGCGAGGTAGAGTAGCGTGGCGAGGAGCAGGCCGAGGCCGGCTGTTTGTTTCTTCATCTTCATCGTCTCTGGGGTTTGATTACGAATGAAGAAACGCCGCTACGCGTGCGATATTTTGTTTACGCGGGGATATTCTTCAGTATCTCCAGCAGGTGGCGCCACCAGAGGTCTACGGTGGCAATCTCGATCCGTTCGTTAGGCGAGTGAACGTCGCGCATGGTCGGGCCGAAGGAGATCATGTCGAGGTAGGGATACTTCTCGAGGAAGAGTCCGCACTCCAATCCTGCGTGGATGGCCAGCACCAGCGCATCCTTACCGAAAATCTTGCGGTACGTATCCTCAGCCACCTTCAGGATCTTCGAGTCCGGGTTGGGCGCCCAGCCAGGATAGCCGTCGCCATGCTTCACCTCGGCTCCAGCCAGGCGGAAGACGGCAGCCACCTGATCTGCTGCGGCATCCTTCAGTGAGTCTACCGAGCTGCGTTGGCTGGTCTCAACGACCACCTTGCCCGCTTCAGGCATCTTCACCGACGCCAAGTTGGTCGACGTCTCCACCAATCCTTCCACCTCGTGGCTCATGCCCAACACACCGTGCGGACAGGCAATCAGCGACTCAACCAGTCGAGCAGCAACGTCCTTCGGCAGGACGGTCTTCGGTGTGTCGACCGTCTCCATGGTCAGGCGTACGTTCGGATCGATGCGTTTTAGCTCGTTCTCTACGTCGGCTTGGAAGTGGTTCAGCAGCACGCGCACCGGTTCGCGGTCGTCGTCCTTCAGTCCGATCACGGCCGAAGCCTCACGTGGGATGGCGTTGTGCAGGTTACCACCTTCGATAGCCGCCAGCGTGTAGTCATACTTCTCGCGCAGTGAATAGAGGAAACGAGCCAGCAACTTGTTGGCGTTACCGAGGCCTTTGTGGATGTCGCCGCCAGAGTGTCCGCCGTTGAGACCCGTGACAACGATCCTGAAATACGACAGGGCAGGAGCCGCTTCGGGCGTGAAGCTGAACGTGGCGAGGGTATTCTTTCCGCCAGCGCATCCGATGAAGATCTGGCCTTCGTCCTCGCTGTCAAGATTGATGAGAATCTTCCCGCTGAGGAAGCCTTCTTTTACCTCAAAAGCACCGGTCATACCTGTCTCTTCGTCGACGGTGACAAAGCATTCGATGGGGCCGTGCTCGATGTCGTCGGAGGCCAAGATGGCCAGCGATGCAGCTACGCCGATACCGTTATCAGCACCGAGTGTAGTGCCCTTGGCGCGCAGCCACTCACCGTCGACAACGGTCTCGATCGGGTCGTTGTCGAAGTCGTGGGTGACGTCGTTGTTCTTCTCGCAAACCATATCCATATGCGATTGCAGGATGACGGTTGGCAGCTTCTCGTAGCCCTTCGTTGCGGGTTTTGAGATGAGAATATTGCCGGCCTCATCTTTCTTAATCGGGAGATGATGGTCGGCAGCGAATTGCTCTAAATAGCGGATGATTTTTCCTTCCTTTTTAGAAGGACGAGGCACTTGTGTGATTTCGTGAAAATACTTCCACACAATAGCCGGCTGGAGATCCAATATAGTCTTCATTTTCTACGTATATAAATGACTTAAATCGCTGAGTGAAAAAAGATAGGCGCGGCGAATGACAAAAAAACGGAAATGGGGGGAAGCCCCGAATGGCTGTTTATCGAATCGTCTATCTTTGCGTCCACAAAGGTAAAGTAAAATGTTTATCGTCTCTCTGGCAACTATTATTATACTGATTATTTGCATGGCGCTGCTTTGCGTGAGGATTTTACTGGAGAAAAACGGACGTTTTCCGAACACGCATGTCGATAGCAGCCCCGCCCTACGCAAAAAGGGCATAGCGTGCGCTCGCACGCAGGATCGGCAGGCTTCGCACCAGAAGAATTTGGCCGATCGGATGGGTGAAATGATGAGTAATTAAATTCCGTTTATATGAAAAGTAATCTACACTATGTGATCGAGGGGATTCTTGCGGCTGCAATTGTCTGCCTGTTCGTCATGCAACTGTCCGGCCATAAAGGAGGCAGCGTCGCGGTGGCGAAGATGGAGACGGATTCCACCGGAGCGCCCCTCAAGGCCTTCCCTGTTGCTTATATCAACGTGGACTCCTTGTTGCAGAAATACAATTTCTCCATCGACCTGAACGAGCAGATCCTGAAGAAGCAAGAGAACGCACGCGCCAGTTATACCCAGAAGGCACGCAGCCTGCAGGCTGAAGTCAAGGACTTCCAATACAAGATGCAGAACGGGGCTTTCGCTACGCGTGAACGCGCTGAACAGGAGCAGCAACGGCTGATGAAAAAGGAGCAAGAGCTGCAGGAGCTGGACGCCCGTCTGACGAAGGAATTGATGGAGCAGACGCAGGCCATGAACGAGCAGTTGCGCGACACCGTGGTGCGTTGCCTGAAGCTCTACAACAAGGACAAGGGCTATCAGATCATCTTCAGCAACACGGCTGGCAGCCCCATCTTCTTGGCTGACGACGTCTACAATATCACGGGTGAAATCATTGAGTTCTTGAATAAGCGATACGCCGGAACGAAGTAACCTATCGGGCGTGATCCTATACATCCCATCCTTTCTCGGCCTCGAGAGTGGATGGGATTTTTTTGTTGCGCATTGGGCGGGTGCGGACTCCGGCGAAGGTTGACCGGGTATCCTCCCGAGATAAATCCCTCCTCGTCTTGTACCAGGCAAACTTTCCGGACCTCGGCAGAGGCCTGCCATGAAAGAAAAACGGGATGCACCGTTGGCCGATGCACCCCGTGGGAGCCTGATGAATGTCAGTCGCCGATTAGAGCTTGTAGGACTTGTCAGCGGCACGACGATAGCCGCGGATCAGGTCGTCCATGATCTCGGCGACGGGCCGGATGTCGGACAGCAGTGCGGAGGCTTGGCCAATCTCCAACTCACCCTCCTCGAGGTCGCCCTCGAAGATGCCCTTCTTGGCGCGCCCCTTGCCGAGCAGTCGGCTCATCGTTTCGGCGTCGGCACCGGCGGCTTCGGCCTCCTCTACAGCCGTGCGGAAGGCGCCGGCAGCCAGTCGGGTGGGGGAGAGCTTCTTGAGCAGCAGCTTCGTGTCGCCCTCGTCCAGGGCCAGGCAGTGGAGCTTGAAGGCCTCATGCGCGGAGCTCTCTTCGGCCAAGGCGAAGAGGGTGCCGATCTGCACGCCGTCGGCACCGAGCGCCATCGCGGCGAGCATGCCTTCACCCGTGGCAATGCCACCGGCGGCCATGAGCGGCAGGTCGGTGACGCGTCGCACGGCGGGAATGAGGCAGAGCGTGGTGGTCTCCTCGCGACCGTTATGTCCGCCCGCCTCGAAGCCCTCGGCCACGATAGCGTCGACGCCCGCGGCCTCGCATTTGGCGGCAAAGCGTGAGGAGGAAACGACGTGCGCCACGGTGATGCCGTGGTCCTTGAGGCGCGCCGTCCACGTCTTGGGGTTGCCGGCGGAGGTGAAGACGATCTTCACGCCTTCGTCCATGATGATCTGCATGATCTCATCGATCTGCGGGTACATCAGCGGCACGTTTACGCCGAAAGGCCGATCGGTGGCGGCGCGGCATTTGCGAATATGCTCGCGGAGGGTCTCGGGGTGCATCGATCCGGCGCCGAGCAGTCCGAGTCCGCCGGCGTTGCTCACGGCTGCGGCCAGTCGCCAGCCGCTGCACCACACCATCCCGCCCTGAATGACGGGGTATTCGATATCAAACAAAGAAGCGATTCGATTCATATACATACGGAATTAATTACGGCGGCAAAGGAACTGAGATAATTCGGGAACGATGCGGGCGCTACTCCCCGACGGCCTGCCGGTAAGCCGTCCGGGCGTTGCAATAGGCGGTGCAGGCCTCGGTGTAGCGGTCGCGGGCGAGACGCAGCTGGGTCTGGGCGTCGAGCAGGTCGGTCAGGGGGACGGTGCCCGCCTCGTAACTATCGCGATTGAGGCGGAGGTTCTCCGTGGCCGAGGCGACGGAGCGGCGGGCCAGATCGATCTGCAAGTAAGCCTCGCTGAGGTTGCTCCATTTCGTTTCGATGTCCACACGCATCAGTTGGCGGGCGTCCTCGCGAGCGTTTTGCGCATGCTGCACCTTCAGCTTGTCGCGTCGGAGGGCGTGCGACCCGCCCCACCAGCCGGAGAGCGGCACGCTCACTGTGGCCATGACGATGGCCGCGCGGGCATCCTTACCCATGAAGTCGTGGTAGATGTAAGCGCCCCCGAGAGCGACGGTCGGGAGGTAGTTGCCGAGGGTCATTCGGCGGTTGATCTGCGCGTGCTGCACTTGGATGTCGAGCAGGCGACTGTCCGTGCGCTGACTCAGGCCGGACGTGGGCTCGACGAATTGCGTTTCGGGCGCTTCGAACGTGGGGAAGGCGTCGAACGAGACGTCGAAGTCTGCCTCCTCGATACCCATTTGTTGGGCGAGCAAGAGCTTGTTGATGCGCAGCCCGTTGGCCGTCTTGAGTCGGTTGGAGGCCGTGTTTTGCTGCTGTAGCTCCACCTTCATCAGGGCGTTGGGCAGGGTTACGCCGGCGTCCACGGAGGCCTTCACCGTGCGATGTAGCTCGTCGAGCTGCGCCGCGAGCGTGTCGAGCGTCTGGAGCTGCTCCTTGAGCGAAACGACCTCCCAGAAATAGTGCTCCACATCGGCGCGCACCTTGTCCGTGGCCTGCGATGCTTGCAACCGTGTGGCCTCTTGCCCTAAGCGGGCCAGCCGATTGCCATTCACGATGCGCCCACCGGCAAAGAGGGGTTGCATGGCCATGATGTAAGCCGTCTTACCATGGTCGAGGAAGCCGAGCGGGGGCAGGTTGGCGGGTACCCCGAGGGCCGAGAGGTCGAGATCCATCTGCACCAAATAGCGGTCGGCGCGCAGGATCATGCCGCCCGCCTGGACGGTGGGGAAGTAACGGGTGAAGGTCTCTCGGGTCGTCTCTTTGGCTGCCTCGGCGTCGAGCTGACTATTGCGGAGCGTGAGATTGTTTTCGGCCCCTAAGCGGAGGCATTCGTCAAGCGTATAGGTGCGTTGCGCCGAAGCGCTGAAGGTGGCCGTGAGGCAAAGGATGGAGAGTATGCCCTTCCATCGGAGGGCGCTGCGTTGGGTGTACATGTATAAGTAGTAGGGGGGGAGTGATAAGTAGTAAGAAGTAGTAAGAAGTAGAAGGGAGTAGGCCGCCCGAGGCTCGGGAAATGGCCTCTCCCGAAGGTTGGAGCCATTTCCTGACTCGGGAAATGACCTCTCCCGAAGGTTGGAGCCATTTACTGACTCGGGAAATGGCCTCTCCCGAAGGTTGGGCCCATTTCCTGACTCGGGAAATGGCCTCTCCCGAAGG
>ERZ773087.758-NODE-758-length-22932-cov-15.299384_pt1 | contig 22932 bp, 38 predicted proteins | sample MGYA00511375_ERZ773087 | MGnify/ENA primary metagenome ERZ773087 (study PRJEB29015, sample SAMEA2737995) | human oral metagenome | biome: human oral; feature: human-associated habitat; material: dental | place: China | collected 2063 ...
AATTTTGAATTACAAAGCATACACAATGAAAGTGAACAACGACACATAGTTGATATTATAGGAAGTATTGATGACAAGATCGAAAATAATAACAAAATTATTGATAAATTAGATCAATTTGGATATCAAATTCAAGTAACATCCAAACGGAAAACTTATAAGTTGTGACCAATTTGATTTCAAATATGGAACATCTATATCTAAGAATAATAGAGTAAAGGGAAATTTTAGATTATACTCAGCAGGTGGATTAACTGATTATATAAATAAATGTAATACATCTAAATATTCAGTAATATTCGGGTGTAGAGGTACTATAGGAAATGTAATGTATAGTTATGATGAATGTTTCGTTTTAAATACCGCTATGTACCTTAATTGTACTAAATACTCTATAGGTAAAATATATTTTGCAATAAAAGAAATAAATGGTTTTAAATCAAAAATAACTGGTGCAGTACAACCACAAATAACAATTAATGATATAAAGAAAGAAAAATTAAAAATTATAAATGACAATAGATTAAATCAAATATTAAATATTATAAATGATATAGAAAAAGAAAACATAAAACTAAATAATTTAAAACAATTATATTTAAAGAAGTTCTTTGGATAAAACCCAAAGAACTTTTACCAATTAATAATATCATCAACAATTTTTTGTTGTTCTTCACTAGTGCGTCTTAAATATATTCTAGTTGTTTCAATACTTTCATGACCCATTAAATCTGCAAGTAAAGCTATATCAGATTGTTTTTCTAAAAATTTTTTAGCAAACATATGTCTAAATGAATGAGGATAAATATATGCTATGTTCATTCCATAATCATTAGCATATTTTTTTAACTGATGTGCTAATCCTCTAGTTGTAATTCTTTGACCATACCTATTATTAAATAAATATCCACTAGATTTATTAATAGTTTCTAACCATTTTAGAGTAGCTTCACGCAATTTTTTAGCAATATATATTCTTCTGATTTTTCCTCCTTTTGTATATAAATCAATATAGCCTATTCTAACATTTTCTACTTTAATTTGTATTAATTCACTTACTCTAGCTCCAGTAGCACCTAAATACCTTACTATAAAATACCACATATGATTTTTATCTTTTTTTAATTTATTAATAAAGAATAAATAGTCTGGATAGCTTATAACATTTTCAAGAAAGTTTTTTCGTTGTATTTTAACAAATTTTAATTTTAATTTTTCTTCTTTTATATATGTTAAATACTTATTTAATGCTTGTATTTTTAAATTAACTGTCTTAGGCTTATACGTTTCCACTAAGAATCCTTTATAGCTAAGTAAATTATTTTTTGTAATTTTACTAAATATACTAAAAAAGTGTCTAATAGTAAATGTATATGACATTATTGTGTTTGGTGACAAATTTTCATTTTGTAATTGTTCTAAAAATGATTTTTTCATAATTATTCCTCCCCCTAATAGTATACAAAAAATCTAGCTAAAAGAATTTAGCTAGATATAATTGTTTTAATTTATTTAGTTTAATGTTTTCTTGTTTTAATTTTAAAATTTTATCAAATAATAAGTCATATTTCTTGAAATTAGTTATATCATTAATAGAATGATAAATATTTAAACAATTTAAATCTGTAGTACTTAAGTTTTGTTGCACGCTGCCTTTACTAATAGACGATATAGTATTGTAATTAGATTTAAGATATGCATAAGTATATGAATTAGAATGATTATAAACCTTTAATACACGCTGATTTAAGAGACAGTTAATTTCATCAACTATTCCAACTCTACCTACTTCTCCAGTCATAGTTAATAAGACATCGCCTATATTTAATTTATATTTTTTATAATTGGGGTTATATTCAACATAGTCACAACCTATAGTTGAAAAGCCTATATTTTTAACATTTTTAATAGTTATAATTTTATAATCTCCATATTTTAAATATTCTTTACTTTTAAAAGCAAATCCATTTTGCAATTTAAAGATATCTTTAAATTGCAAACCAGAATTAACTATTTTTAAATTTTTTAATTTTAAGATTAATAATTGATCTAATTTATCAATAATTTTGTTATTATTTTTGATCTTGTCATCAATACTTCCTATAATATCAATTATGAGGAAAAAAATATTGTTGTTAATGTAGTGATTTTTATACAAATGTGTTAATATGTTAATATATACGGTACTTAAAAGGGGAAATATGAGTGATAAATATAATGAACATGAATTAGAAGAAAGTATAATTCAAATGTTTCAAGAAAAAGGGTATGAAAGAATAAAGAGTGATTCGAAATGGTTGACAGAAAGAAAGTTGAATGAATATCTAATTGAAGATGATATATATAGGGCATTACATAAAATAAATCCTAAAATTAATAGAAGTCTATTAGATGAAGTTGTAAAAATGATTAAATATTTACATGGATTAAAACTTATAGAAAGAAATAAGTTGTTTCATAAATATTTAATAGATGGGATTATAGTTCAAGATAATAATAGTAATGTAAATCCATTAGTTAAAATTATAGATTTTGAAAATATTAATAATAATAGTTTTAAAATAGTTAGTCAGGTTAAATTTAATGAAGGAAGAGCCACAAGAATACCAGATATTATAATATATATTAATGGAATACCTTTAATCATTTTTGAATTAAAAAGTATTGAAAATAGAGAAGATTCAACAATAGAAAATGCATATGAACAACTTGGAGGTAATTCAGAAAATAGTGGTTATAGGTATGATATTCCAACAATTTTTAATTATAATGCTTTTTGTGTGATAAGTGATGGTATAAATAATCGACTTGGTACAATAACTAGTACTTTTGAAAGATATTCTGAATGGAAAAGTGTAGATGGTGAAAATGTATATGGTATACATAGTGTGAATAAATTGGATGTGATGATTGATGGAGTTTTTGAAAAAGAAAGACTTTTAGACATAATAATGAATAGTATTTTTTATATTAGTAAAGATAAAGAACATCCAATAAAAATACTTAGTCAATATCACCAATATTTTGGGATAAAAAAAGCCTTTAAATCAATATTAAAGAATAAGAAACCAGAAGGAACAGGAAGAGCTGGTATAGTATGGCATACACAAGGATCAGGTAAAAGTTTCAGTATGCTTATGCTTGCATATAGACTTATAAAAGAAAAAAGTCTTAATAATCCTACAATTGTAATATTAACAGATAGAAATGATTTGGATGATCAATTATATACGACTTTTAGTTGTGCAAGCGAATATCTAAGAACGACTCCTGTAAAAGTTGAAAGTAGAAAAGATTTGATAGATACTCTTTCAAAGATAAAAGAAAGTGGAATTATATTTACAACTATTCAAAAAATAGACAAGGATAATATTATTCCTAATAAAAGAGAAAATATAATAGTTATAAGTGATGAAGCACATAGAAGCCATTATGGTTTAGAAGAGACAGTAAAATATAGTAATAAGAATAATAAATTTGAAATTAAAACCGTATTCGGATATGAAAAATATATAAGAGATGCTATGCCTAATGCAACTTTTATAGGGTTTACAGGAACACCAGTACAAACAAAAGATAAAGATACAACAGCGATCTTTGGAGATATTATTGATACATATGATATGACACAATCTATAGAGGATGGATCAACAGTAAAATTATTTTATGAATCAAGGCTTGCTAAAGTTTGGTTAGATGATAGAAAATTAGAGGAAATAGATCAATATTATTCATCTATGTATAAAGAAGGAGTTACAGAAGATTTAATAAATATGTCCAAATCTCAAATGAGTAGAATGGAACTTCTTATTGGTGATGAAGATAGATTAAAATTACTTGCAAAAGATATAATAGAACATTATGAAAATAGAAAAGGAATATTAAATGATAAAGCAATGATAGTTTGTATGTCTAGAAAAATAGCATTTGATTTATATAATATAATGCTTTCCTTAAAACCTGAATATAATGAACAATTAAAACTTATAGTAACATCAAGCAATAAAGATGATGAAAAAATGAGAGAAGTAATTAAAGATAAAAAATATAGAGACTATATAGCAAATGATTTTAAAAATAAAAATGGAAAAACGAAGATAGTAATTGTTGTTGATATGTGGCTTACAGGATTTGATGTACCAGACTTAGATGTTATGTATATAGATAAACCAATGAAAGGACATAATTTAATGCAAGCAATAGCAAGGGTTAATAGAATTTATGCAGGTAAGAATTCAGGATTAATTGTAGACTATATTGGTATATTTAAATCAATTAATAATGCGTTAAGTATATATACAAAAAGAGATAAAGAAACTAATATGAAAGATATTAGGAATGCCGCTAAGACATTAATATATGATAATTTATCTATATTGAATGAATTGTTTTATAATGTTGATAAATCAAAATTTAATAGTAATATTGAATTGGAAAAATTTAGAGCAATTCAAGAAGGAACAGATTTTGTATTAAAAGATGAAAAATTGACTACGGATTTTATGGAAGTCACAAGAATAATTAAAAATGCATATGTTATTGTATTAGGAATATTAGATATAAATAAAAAAGTTGAAATAAATTATTATTTGGCTATAAGACATTTTATACAAAAATTAGAATATTCTAAAAGTCCATATTCATTGACTAAAATAAATGAAAGAGTGAGTGAACTTTTAGCAGAGGCTATAATAGGGGATGAAGTTAAAGTTCTTACGAAAGCAGAAGACGAAGAAGATTCTAATATATGGGATCTATTAAAAGAAGAAAAAATTAAAGAACTTAGAAATAGTAATAAGCCACATATATTTATAAAAATACTAGAAAAATTATTATCAAGAGCTATAAAAGAATATAAAAAATATAATTTAATTAAATCACAAGAATATAGTGGGAAACTAAGAAGATTACTTCAAAAATATAATAGTAGAACTATTTATAATGAAGAAGATGAAAATTTAAATGTTGAACAAACTATTATAGGACTTATAGCATTTTCAGGAGAAATGCTTGAAGATGAAGAAAACGCAAGAGAAAATAATTTGAATGGAAGAGAGAGGGCATTTTATGATGCACTTACTACAGAAAAAAGAACTCTAGAACTTATGGAAGATGAAACGCTTAGGTTAATTGCAGTAAACTTAGAAGATATTGTTAAAGAATATGCTACAGTTGATTGGTCAAAGAAAAGATCTACAAGAGCAGAAATGAGAGTTAGAATTAAAAGGTTGTTGAATAAATATGGATATCCTCCAGAATATAATGAAAGAGCAATAAATAATGTAATATCACAAGCAGAGTATATGATGTAATAGGAGAAACACATGAGGAATGGCAAAAACTTTAACTTATTCTTAATGGATGGTGAAGTTACAGGAAGAATAAAATGTATATTAGGAAATTGGATAGGAATTGCATATAAGATACCAAGAATAGATTTGGAAAAGAGTAAAGAAATACAATACTTAAATAATAGTGGAGTATATTTCTTGCTTAGTAGAAATGAAAATGATGAACAACAAGTATATATTGGACAAGCAGATGTAAGAAACGATGGGACTGGTGTATTATCAAGAATAATTGAACATTCTATTAAAGATAAAGAAAGAGACGAAGGATATTTTTCAGAAGCAGTAATACTTACTACACAAAATAATTCGTTTGGTAAAACGGAGATAAGTTATCTTGAAAATAGGTTTACAAGTTTAGCAAATGAGATTTCTAGATATAATGTAATAAATAAAAATACACCTAATAGAAGTAATGTAACAGAAGAAAAAGAGTTAGAACTTGAAGATTTTATAGACTATTCTAAAACAATATTAGGGCTTTTAGGTTATAAGATATTTGTTCCATTAATAAAAAGGAAATCAGATAACAAAGACCAAGAAGAATTAATGCTATATATATTTAATAAAAAACAAGTTATAGCGCAATGTAAGAGAACAAGGGAAGGCTTTGTGGTATTAAAAGGTAGTAAAATAAGAATGAAAAATAATAAATCTTTATCTGATACAACAAAAGCAATGCAAAAGAAATGTGTAGAAAATGAAGAAATAGTAAATGGAATATTAAAAATAGATATTTTACGTAATAGTCCTTCAGCTGCTGCTGAATTTGTGTTAAGTAGAAGTGTGAATGGGAAAGATGTATGGAAAACAAAAGAAGGTCTTTCATTAAATGATTTAGAAGAAAAAGAGTTTGCTCCGTTAATCAAAAAAGAGTTGAATAATAAAGAGCAAGAAGAATTAATGCTATATATATCTTCTAAAAGAAAAGGCGCAGACAAATCTACTAAAGGTCAATGTAAGAGAACTAATGAAGGATTTGTTGTTCTTGCTGGTAGCATGATTGAAGCAAATTATACTGAATCAACACCGAATTCTGTAAGAATATTAAAAGAAAAATGTATAGAAAATAATGAAATAATAGATGGAATACTGCAGAAAGACAAGCTATTTTCAAGTCCTTCATATGCCGCTTCTTTTGTATTAGGAAGAAGTATAAATGGGAAAGAGTTATGGAAAACAAAAGAAGGTCTTTCATTAAATGATTTAGAAACAAAAGAAATGGAATAGTATAAATATTTTAAAGGAGATATTAAAATGATTTCTTATGAAGAAAATACAAACAAGTTTAATTTTAGAGTAGGTGGGATAATAGAAAGTCCTGATAAAAAGAAAATATTAATACATAGACTATCAAACTTTGACTTTTGGTTGTTACCAGGAGGAAGAGTAGAAATGTTAGAAGATACTAAAAAAGCAATATTAAGAGAAATAGAAGAAGAGTTAGGAATTAAAGTAACAATAGATAGATTAGTTACTATAACAGAAAGCTTCTTTGATATAAAAAGTAGTACATATCATGAATTAGCATTCAACTACCTATTACAATTACCAAAAGATTCAAAATTATTACAAAAAGAAGGTGAATTTGCTGGTATTGAGGGAGAAAAGTATAGATATATGTGGATAGATAAAGAAGACTTAAGTAATATAAGTTTTAAACCAGACTATATTATACCTATATTACAAAATATACCAGACAAAACTACTCATATAATAAGAGATGAAAGAAAATAACTTTAATATCAGAAGTCACATAATATAACATTATTATGTGACTTTTATATATTAAAAAGACAATGTTTATGATAAAATTATAATTGTAATTAATTCAGATATTTAAGGGAGGCACATGGAAAACTACAATATAGAGTACAAGAGGGAGATTCCTAAGAAAGCAAACTTATTAAAAGCAGAAATAGTTTCTTTTTTAAATAGTGAAGGTGGTGAAATATATTTAGGTGTTGATGATAATGGAAATGTAATAGATGAAATTATAGAAGAACATAAGAAAGAATGGGAAGAAATATTATCTAATTGGATTTGTAATGCTTTTGAGCCAAATGTTTCAAAACTTATAACAATATATCCGGATGAAAAGCCTTTTAAGATAAAGATTAAAAAAGGAGATACTAAACCATATTATTATAAGGACCGGAGAAGGAATGAATTCAAAAGGTGTATATATAAGAGTGGGGAGTACAAAAAGAGTTGCAAGTTATGACGAAATAACAAGAATGGTAAAAATGAGACATGCACATGAGTATGAAACAAGACTATGTAATAGGTATGATTTAACATTTGATTATCTTAAAAAAAGATTAAATGAAAAAGGAATAGAATTTGATAAAAATGCATTATCATTAGTAGATAAGAATGGAAATTATAATAATGTTGCACTTCTTTTTAGTGACCAAAATGACACTATAAGTAAGTTTGCAGTGTTTCAAGGAACAGATGTAGAAGTGTTCTTAGATAAGAAAGAGTTTAGAGGTTCTCTTGTAGAACAATTAGATAACATATTATATTTTGCAAGCTTATCTAACCGTAAGAAAATAGTAATAACAGGAAAACCAGACCATGAAGAATATTTAGATATACCTAAAATGGCATTAAGAGAAGCTATTGTGAATTGTTATTGTCATAGGGATTGGACTTTAAGTGGAGATATAAAAATTGAGTTTTATGATGATAGAGTTCAAATATTTTCTCCACGGAGGACTTCCAGATGGATTAACACTTGAAAATATTAAACAAGGAATGGTAGCTAAGAGAAATAAGATTACAGTAGAGATATTAGATAAGCTAGATGCAATAGAAAACTATGCATCTGGTGTTAGAAGAATATTCAAAGACTATATAGGCTTTGATAAACAACCTGAATATAGCATTTCAGATAATGGTATAATAGTAACATTATATAATATGAATTATAATGAGGCCCCAAATGAGGTTATAAAAGAAGAAATAAATGTCGGTCAAAATGTCGGTCAAAATGTCGGTCAAAAATTTAATGTTAATGACAGAAAAAATATTATACTTAAAAATATAAAAGAAACTGAAAGTCTAGATACTACTGATATGGCTAGAAAATTAAATGTTACAAAAAGAACAATAGAACGTGACTTAGCAGTACTTAGAAAAGAAAATAAGATAGAATATATAGGAAGTTCTAAAAACGGTAAATGGATAATAAAAGAATAGGAGAAAACATGTATAACTTGGTATCAAAATTCAAACCAGCAGGTGACCAACCAAAAGCAATAAAAGAATTAACAGAAGGAATAATAGAAGGGAAAAAGTTTCAAACACTACTAGGAGCAACAGGAACAGGTAAAACATATACAATAGCAAATGTTATAAAAAATGTAGATAGACCAGTACTAGTACTTGCACATAATAAGACACTTGCAGGTCAGTTATATAGTGAGTTTAAGGAATTTTTTCCAGATAATAGGGTAGAATACTTTGTATCATATTATGATTATTACCAACCAGAAGCATATATAGCACATAGTGATACATATATAGAAAAAGATGCAAGTATAAATGATGAGATAGATAAATTAAGACACTCTGCAACATCAGCACTTTTTGAAACAAGAAATATAATTATAATTGCATCTGTATCATGTATATATGGATTACGGAGACCCTATAGATTATAAAAATATGACAGTATCTTTAAGACCACGGTATGGTGGTAGATAGAGATGAAGTCATAAGAAAGCTTATAAACATGCAATATGATAGAAATGAAATAGAATTTAAAAGAGGTATGTTTAGAGCAAAAGGAGATGTACTTGAAATATATCCATCAAATCAAGAAGAATCAGCTATAAGGGTGGACTTTTTTGGAGATGAGATAGACCGGAGTATATGAGATAAATCCACTTACAGGTAAAAAAACATTAGTAAGAAACCATGTAATGATATATCCAAACTCACATTATGTTACAACAAAGGAAAAGATAGAAAAAGCGATAACTAGAATAGAAGAAGAGTTAGAAGAAAGAGTTAAATATTTTAAAGATAATGAAAAATATGTAGAAGCACAAAGAATAGCAGAAAGAACACATTTTGATATAGAAATGCTTAGAGAAACTGGATTTTGTCAAGGAATAGAAAACTATAGTAGACATATTGCAGGAAGAAAAGAAGGGACAGAACCATATACATTATTTAGCTATATGCCAGATGATTTTGTTTTGGTTATAGACGAGTCACATGTAACAATACCACAGGTAAGAGCAATGTATAATGGAGATAGAGCAAGAAAAGAAAGTTTAGTAAATTATGGTTTTAGATTACCATCAGCATTTGATAATAGGCCACTTAAATTTGATGAATTTGAAAAAAAGATAAATCAATGTATATTTGTAAGTGCAACACCTGCAGAATATGAAAAAGAACATTTAAATGGTAATATTGTAGAACAGATTATAAGGCCGACAGGATTATTAGACCCTAAAGTGGTACTTAGACCAAGTGAAAACCAAATAGATGACCTTATATCTGAAATACAAAAAAGAGTTAATATTGATGATGAAGATAAAAAAGAAAGAGTACTTGTAACAACACTTACTAAAAAACAAGCAGAAGATTTAACACAATATTTGAAGAATATAGGGATAAAAGCAGAATACCTACATTCAGATATAAAGGCACTTGAAAGACTTAAGATTATTAAAGACCTTAGAATGGGTAAATTTGATGTCCTTATAGGGATAAATCTTCTTCGTGAAGGACTTGATATACCAGAAGTATCACTTGTAGCAATATTAAATGCAGATAAAGAAGGATTTTTAAGGTCTGAAAGGTCATTAATACAAACTATACGGAAGAGCAGCAAGAAATAGTAATGGTACTGTTATAATGTATGGAAATGAGATTACAGATTCAATGTTTGCCGCTATGAATGAAACAAATAGAAGAAGAAAAGTACAAGAAGAATATAATAAGGCACATAATATAGTTCCACAAACAATTAAGAAAGATATTAGACAACTTATATCAATTCGGAAAAGTTTATGAAGAAAAAATGGAATATGAAATATCAAGTAAAGAAGATATAGAAAAAGTTATATCTAAATTAACAGATGAAATGATAACATATGCAAAAGAATTAAACTTTGAAAAAGCGGCAGAAATAAGAGATAAAATTAAAGAATTAGAAAAGATGACAGAAGAATATTAAATAAAAATTAAAACACCTATAATATTATTATAGGTGTTTTAATATATTAAATAATTATAATAAAAATATTACTAAAATATGAAAAACATATTAGAAAACCTTGCATAATTTGAGTTTTTTAAGTAAAAATGTTAAAATTAATTTGAAATATTAGGATAAGGAAAGAATATGGAAGAATTTAAAATAAACAGACAAAAAGCAGAACTTACAATATCTGCAACAAGTAAAAAACAATATCCTAAAAAATTAGATTTAGAAGTGGTTTTAGTAGGAAAATCAAATGTAGGGAAATCTAGTTTTGTAAATAGTATGCTTCGGAAGAAAGAAGCTTGCAAGAACAAGTAACACACCTGGAAAAACAAGACAAATAAACTTCTATAATATAGATGATAAAATGTATTTTGTAGACCTACCAGGATATCGGATATAGTAAAATGAGTAAAATACAAGCAGTAGAAATGGGTAAATACATAGAAGAATATTTAAGTATGAGAGATATCTCGCTTATAGTTCTATTATTAGATATAAGACATAAACCTACAGAAGATGATAAACTTATGTATTCATATATATTAAAGAAAAACATACCATTTTTAATTATCTGTAATAAGGCAGATAAAATTGCTAAAACAAAAGTAAATGAATATGTAGAAAAAATAAAAAGAGATCTAAATATTTCATATAGTCCAATAATACCATATTCTACTGAAAAGAAAGAATATATAGAAGATACATGGGATATGATGATTAATTTAATGTTTGAAGAATAAAAAATAGATAAAAATAATAAATTAACAAAAGAGGAAAGAGATAGGATTTTAAAATGAAACATATTAAAAAAATTAGTATAACAGGAATTATATTATTAATAAGTTTAACAAAATATACATATGCGAGTTTTAATGTAAAAAGTATTACAACAGAAATATCTGACCGGAGGATTTACATTATCAAATATATTACTTATAGTACTTATTTCTGTATCAATCTTATTAATATTTTTAGCAATCGCAATATTAATAAGATTAAATAGATTGAATAATAAGCTTAAACAAATGGGAATAAATTATGATATAACAGGATTTGGAGTAAAAGAAGAAAAAGATCCATTTAAAAATATGCATAATAATTATCAAAATGATAAAACTATTATTAATAATAATTTAAATCAAAAATTAAATGAAACACATTATATAAAAAATGATTATAATAGTGAGAATAATAAGATCCATAATATAACAAATGTACAAACTAAAGAAAATAACAATTTTAAAAATATATATACTAAAGATGAATTTAATAATAATGAAGAAAGTAATATTGATTTAGGTGTTTTTACTAAGATAAATTATAGTAATTATAATACTAATACTAATAGTATTAACACTATTAACAATAATAATACTTATGATAATAATATTACTGTAAGTCCAGCTATAGATACAAATGTAAATAAGATAATAATAAAACCAAAAGGAAGTAATTAAGTATGGGTAAGATGGGAAAAATATCAAATCCTAATGCTAGAAGAAATTATGAGATATTAGAGACATATGAAGCAGGAATAGAACTTGTGGGAACAGAAGTAAAATCTGTATTTCATGGAAGAGTAAATATAAGGGAGGCTTTTTGTATTATAAAAAAAGGAGAGGCTTTCTTAATTGGTGCACATATATCACCATATGAATTTCGGAAATAGAGAAAATAAAGAACCTACTCGTACAAGAAAATTATTGTTACATAAAAAAGAGATTCTAAAAATTAATTCTAAAATCAAAGAAAAAAAACTTACATTAGTACCTATATCAATATATATGAAGAAAAATAAGATAAAACTCGAAATAGGACTTGCAAAAGGTAAAAAACTTTATGACAAAAGAGAAGATATGGCAAAAAAAGATGTTAAAAGAAAAATAGAAAGATATATGAAATATGAATAAAAATATATGTATATATACAGATGGGGCATGTAAAGGAAATCCAGGAAAAGGACGGATATGCCGCTATAGTATTATATTTAGATATAGATAAAAATGAAGAAAAAATAGTAAAAGAAATTGTTCGGTAATATGAAAGATACAACAAATAATATAATGGAACTTACAGCAGTTATAAAATCATTAGAATATGTATTAGAAATATTAAAAAAAGAAAAAAATTATAATCTTCTTATAAACAATAAGAATAATGATAAAAAGATGAATGTTGAAATATATGCAGATAGTTCATATGTATTAAAAGGTATTACAGAATGGATAGAAAAATGGATAACAAAAGACTTTAAAAATGTAAAAAATGTTGAATTATGGAAGAAATTGTATAATTTAAAAAAACAAATAGAAGAATTACCATCTGTTAACCTATTATTTAATAAGGTTAAAGGACATAATGGAGATAAATATAATGAGATGGTAGATAAATTAGCTTCAAATGCAGCAATGGAGGTTATTTAAGGTGAGAGTAGTTATAGTTGGAGGTGAGTCACGGAGGACTTACACTTGCAAAATATTTAAGAAAAAGAGATAAAAACATTGAAATTATTATAGTAGAAAAACAAGAATATATATCATATTCACAATGTGCAATGCCATATTATATATCTGGAGAAGTTTCAGAAGAAGATATAGTATTTAATTCAGCACAAGATTTAAAAGAGAAATATGATCTAGAAATATATTTAAAAACAGAGGTTATTGAAATATATCCAGAAAAAAATCAAATTCAAGTTTCTGAAACAAATAAGGGAACAATATTTAATATTTCATATGATTATTTAGTTTTATCTGTTGGAAGTATTGCTAAAAAGTTAAAGGAATTTGAAAATTTAGGAGATAATATATTTATACATAAAAACTTAAGAAATGCTAAAAGACTTAAAAGGTTTATAGAAAGAAATGAACCAAGAAATGTATTGATTGTAGGAAGCCGGAGCAATTTCTTTAGAACTTTCAGAAAACCTAAATAAGCTTGGTATAGATGTATATATATTAGAAAAAGAAGATGTATTAATACCTAGATTTGATAAAGATATATCAATGGAAATAGAAAATATAGTTTCAGAATTTGTAACAGTTATAAAAGAGGGGAAGATTCTAAAAGTAAGAGAAAATACAGAATTATATAGAGGAAGAAATAGAGATGTTTTAGAAGTAGAATATTCTATCCGGAAATGATATGAAAGTATACAAAAAAACATTTGATATGGCAATAATAACTGTTGGAACAATACCTGCAACAAGATTTATAAAAAAAGCAGGTATAAATGTTGATAAAAATGATTTTGTTACTGTTGATAAACATATGAAAACAAATATAGATAATATTTATGCTATTCGGAGATATTGCAAAAGTTGAAAGTATTATAAAAGGAATATATGTAACACCAGCAGTTGCTCCTCCTAGCAAAAAACAAGCTAGAATAGCACGGAAATAATATACTTGGAACAGATTCTGTATATAATGGTACAACAAATACCTCTATATTATCAGTATTTGGATATCAAGTAGCAAAAACACGGTCTTTCAGAACAAAAATTAATGGAACATGGAATAGATTATTATACAGAAATAGTAATGGGAAAAACATCTAGCGAATTATTTAAAGATTCAGAAGATCTTATCTTAAAATGTATATTTGAAAAAGGAACAGGTAAACTTCTTCGGAGGTTCTGCAATAGGTAAAAAAGATGCAGATAAGAAAATAGATATACTTGCAACAGCATTAACTGCAGGATTTACAGCAAGTGATCTTGCAATGCTTGAACTTTCATATATGCCAAAATATAATACTGCAACAGACATTATAAATGTTATAGGTAGTAAAGGAGAAATAAATAATGAATTTAATGAAGATACTTTCAATAATAATAAGTAAAGCTGTACATAATATAGTAAAACTTTTAAAAGGAAGTAGTAGTCATATAGGTGGAGTAATAGCACTTAAGATAGATAAAAATATATTAAGTAAGCTTCAAAAACCAGAAGTAATAATTACAGTAACAGGTACAAACCGGAAAGACAACTGTAACAAATCTTGCAACAGACCTTTTAGAACTACTTATAAATGAGCAAAAATTAAAAGAAGAACTTAGAAAAAAGAAAAAACCTATTGAAAGAACAAGTATAGATATTGAAGATATAAAGAAAAATAAAAGATTATATGTTATTAGTAATAAATCAGGTTCAAATTTAAAAGCAGGTATTGTAGACACACTTATAACTAATTCTAATATATTTCGGAAAACTTAAGAAAAATAGAGCAAACATAGCAATATTTGAAGTTGATGAAAGAGTTAGTCCATATATATATAATGATATAAAACCTAAATATACAATAATTACAAATATATTAAGAGATTCTGTAAAAAGAAATGCAAATACAGACTATATTGTAGATATATTACGGTGGAAGTATACCAGAAGAAACAAAAATTATAGTAAATCGGTGATGATATTATAGCATCTATGGTAAAATCAAACATAAAAGATGATAAGATAGATTTAAATACAAATAATAAAGTATTTTATGGAATGGAAAAACAAGAAGATGATACAAATATCCCTAAAAACTTAGTAAGAGATATAATAGTTTGCCCTATATGTAATGAAAAACTTGAATATGATTATATACAATTAAATCACCATCGGAAAATGTAGATGCAAAAAAGGACATTTAATAAGTCCTAACTTAGATACTAAAATATTAGAAATAGATAGAAGAGATAAAATAGCAAAAATAAGTATTGGCGATCGGAAATATATATGATATGAATCTTTTATCTGAAAGTAGATTTAATGCATATAATCAACTTGCAGTAGTAACATTAATGTTATTATTAGGATTTAATATAAATGATATATTAAAAAATATGTCAAAACTTAAAATAGCAGATACACGTTATGAAAAATTACAATTAGGTAATAATAAACATCTTATAAAACATCTTACAAAAGGTCAAAATCCACTTGCATGTAGTAATGTATTTGATTTTGTTAAAAAATATGAAGGAAAGAAAAATGTTATATTAATGCTTGATGATAAATCAGATAATGATGATGGTGTTGAAGTTATATTATGGCATTATGATGCAGATTATGAATTTCTAAATGATCCAAGTATAGAAAGAATTATAATAATAGGACCTAGATCTAAAGATATATATGTAAGAGCACTTCTTGCAGGAATAGATAGTAGTAAACTATTTGTATTCGAAAATCAAAAAGATGCATATAATTATATTACACTAGATAAAGTAGAAACATTATTCTTACTTAATGATATGTATATAGAAAAAGAAGCATCAGAATTAAAAGATTATATATTAGAAACATTTAAATAATAAAGAAAGGCATATATATGAAAATAGAAATACTTTTTAGTGATATTTGTAATCAATATGGAGATAACCGGTAATATTGTGTATTTACAAAAACTTATAGATATAGCTAAAAAAACAGATGAAGAAGGAGAACATGAAATCTATTTTACAGAACTTAATGATGATATAAGGTTTATAAAAGAACAAATTGATTTTGTATATATTGGATCTCTTTCAGAAACAAAAATAAATGTTGTACTTGAAAAATTATATAACCATAGATTAGAAATATTGAAAAAAATAGAAAATGGACAAATGATCCTTGCAACACGGTAATGCATTTGACCTATTTCGGAAGATATATTATAAAAGATAGAAGATATATAGAAAAAGAATATAGGATATCTAATAAGAATAAAAATACAGTAGATTATTATAATGCATGGATAAAAGATAATAAAGGAAATATCATATCTATAGATATAGAAAAAATACCTAAAGAATATATTATAGATGGTCTTCGGAATATATGAAACAATAGCCGTTACAGATATGCTTCGGTAGACTTAATGCATATGCATATACTAAGTTTATAGATATAGAATTAATACGGACATATAATGTCATTTACTCAAAGTTATCCAATATGTGTTACAAAAAATGATGGACAGGGAAAAATAAGAATAATAAAACTTCCAAGTATGGCAAATGTTATAAGAGGTAAAGGGATAAATATCCATTCAAAAGTAGAAGGAATCCGTATAATGAATATGTTTGCTACATATATTTTAGGTCCAATTTTAGTAACAAATCCTTTATTTACAAAATATCTATTAAATTTAATAGGATATAATAAAAAATTATACCTATATGATCAAATGCTTGATGCATATAATATAAGATTAAAAGATTATATGGACAAAGATAAAAAGATAGATTAATATATATTAGTTAGTATTAATTTTAAGTATTGAAAGAAGGTACTCATTATGGAAAAACAAAATGATCAAAAAAATAATAACAATAAAATATCTAAAGTAAAAGGAAATGTAATTATAATAATAATTTTAATATTATCTGTAATAGCTATTATAGGGTTTAGTTATTATAAATATATGCAAATACAAAACTATAATGAAAGAATAAATAAACAAGAGTTAGATAAAAAAGTAGCAGAAGAAAAAGTTAGACAAACTATGCTTAAAATACATAATATAGATAAAACACCTTTGCCAAAAGATAAATTAAAAGAAAAGGCATTAGAATATTTAAAAGACTTAAATGTAAAATCTAATATTATAAGTGAAAAAGAAACAACTGAGAAAGATATTACTAGTAAAGATGAAGAAGAAATAACACTTTATCAATATACATTAGAAAATGGAGCAATTATAAAATTATTACCATATGGACTTATACATTCATATAAAGATGAAAATAAGATAAAAAATATAGATAATGAATGGAAAAAAGTAAAACCAACAGAAAGCTTTATGAGAGAGTTAGAAACAAAAATAAATGATAACTTTAAGAAAATGTCATTATTAAAAAACTTTGCTATAAGAGATATTATAGACTATAAGGATGAAGAACAATTCCGGATGGCCTGTAAGGATATGGGAATCAAGAGATCGGAAAACAAATAACTCCAAATATAGGTAAGATTATTGTAAATCCAGATGGTGAAATAATCTCTATAGGAATTATATATTATGATTATGTAGATACAGATATAAATATAACAGAAGAAAAGGCGAAAGAGATAGTACAAAAAGACATAGAAAAAGATGGTAAAGAAGAAAATCTTGCTATAAAGAATAGTAAAATAACTATAGAATATGCTAAGAATTCTAATAAAAATACTGTACGTAAATCATATAAGATAGAAGTTATATATAATAGTGATAAAACCTCAGCAAGAGATTACTATATAGATGTTAATAATGGTAATATTGTCGATATAGCATATTATAAATAGAATAAAAAGAAGAAGATACCTATAAAAGTTATCTTCTTTTTACATGTCTGCAAGTGGATTTTTACTTATTGCATCACGAACTTGTTCATTGTTTATATGTGTATATATTTCAGTTGTAGATATACTTGCATGTCCGAAGTACTTTTTGTAGTGCACGTATGTCTACTTCACCATATTGATACATTAGGGTAGCGGCAGTATGTCTTAATTTATGTGGAGTTATACCTCTAGTACTTATACCTGCTTTTTTAAGTTCTACTTCTAACATTTGTTGTATTGCACGTCTAGATATACGTTTTTTAACAGAACTTAAAAATAATGCATCTTTATCTTTAATACCTTCCTTAGGACGAACTTCTAAATAATTGTTTATAGCATTTATACATGCCTTATTTAAATATACCATTCTTTCCTTATTACCTTTACCTATAACAGTAAGTGTATTGTCAAAAAAGTTAATATCACCAATATTAATACCTACAAGTTCTGCAAGTCTTAATCCTAGATTTAAAAATAATGTTAATATACATACATTTCTAAGAGCTAATGATTTACTTATTTCTCTATTACTATTTGAAGTTGCTGCAGTTTCAAGTAAGTTTTTAGATTCTGAAAGATCTAAAAATTTAGGAAGTGTTTTTTCCTTTTTAGGAGTTTCTAAACCTACAGTAGGATTAATATTTAGTGCACGCCTTATAGTACATTCATAATTAAAAAAAGAACGTATTGCTGCAACTTTTCTAGAAAGAGTGGTTGCTTTTAAATTAAATTCTATTTTTAAATAATGTAAAAATGCATGTATATCTTCTAATGTTATTTTAGTAAGTATATTTCTTTGAAGATCTTTTATTTCTATAGTTTTTATCTTATTTGAATCTTCGTCTACATTATCATATCTAGCAACAATATATTGAAAAAAATGCTTTAGATCATAATTATACTCACTTACAGTTCCTTTAGACTTGTTTTGTATTGTACTTGTATAATCTAAAAATTCATTTAAAAATATAGGGTTTTCTTTTCTTGATATCATTTCATTCTCCTTACCTTAAATATATATTTTAAGTATATATAATAGATAATAAAATTAAAATAGAGTTTACATGAAAATAATACATTATTGTAATATATAAATAAAAGTGAGTACATACTCACTTTTTCTAATCTTCAAATTATTATTATTTTCTATATTAATATAGAAAACTTTCATAAAATCAACAAACTTTAGTTATTTTATGATATTATATATAATATATAATATTAGAAAGGATTTTGCTTTTAATGAGTGAAAAGAAAATATACGGAAGAGATAAATCTGAAAAGAAATTAGGAGAAATAATTTTCGGAAAAGATACAAAACAAGAAATAAAAGAAATACCTAAATATATACAAATAATATTATGGATAACAATTTCATTATTATTAACTTTAACCTTAATTGTTAGAGGATGGACAGGTATAAAAGATACAACTAAAATAGATTCTAAAAAAATTGAAAATATAACAATTTCTATGGAAACAGATAAGATAAATAAAGAAAAAGGAGTAGGAATAAAAATAGAAATTGAACCTAAAGATGCATATGTAGATGATTTAGAATGGATTATATCAAATAAAGATATAGCAGAAATAAAAAATAATATAGCATATGGTAAAAATTTAGGAAAAACAACTATAAAATTAAGTAATAAGTATATATCAAGTAATGAACTTACTGTCACAAGTGTAAATATTCTTGAAAATATAGACATATTAAATGATATAAATGAAATTTCAGCAAGAACAAATCATACATATAAGTTCAAATATTACCCAGATAATGCGATAAATAAAGAAATAACGATAGAATCATCAAATCCAGATATAATAGAAGTTACAGATAAAAATACAATACTTTCAAAAAAACAAGGAAGTTCAAAAATTTCATTTAAAAATAGTTATGGAAAGACTATTAAAGAAAGTATAATTAATGTAAAATGGAAAAGAGTAACAGCAATAGAATTAGATGAAAAAACAATAACAATAGGTAAAGGTCAAAAATATATTGCATATGCAAAAGTTACTCCAGATGATGCTACATATACAGATATAACTTGGAAAAGTGAAGCACAAGCTGTAGCTACTGTTGATAAATATGGAATTATAAAAGGAGAGGCAGTAGGTGCAACAGAAATTACTGCAAAGGTAAATGATGAAAATATAATAAAAAAACTGAATGTTGTAGTAGTAGATGAAAAAATTAGTGGTAAAACTAAATATATATCAGGTATTTATCAAATATATTCAGGGCCAAATCAAAGATATGATACACTTCGGACATACTGTAACATGGGATAAAATTGAAATATTAAAAGAAATGGATGGATGGTATAAGATTCGTACAAAAGAAGGAGATGTAGGATTTATAGAAAATAAAGAAGGGACTGTATTAGATGAACTTCCAAAACTTATATCTGGAATATCATATATAAATGGTCAAAAACTTGGATATCCATCAGCATCTGAAATTATCTCAGCATTAATGTTATTACAATACAAAAATAAGAGAACAACAATTTCTGAGATTATTAGACATTTAAATATAGGATCTGGTTTAATTACAAATACAGTTACAAATACACTAAATGGAGGTAATCCATATGAAGAATTCTTAGGAAAACCAACAAATAGTTTTGAAGATGGTACATATGGATCATATGCAGATCCAATTGTAGATGCAATGAATAAAATAACAAGACATTATGTTCAAAGTTCTAATAATATGACAGAAGAAGAATTATATAATAATATAAATGATTCAAAACCAGTCATAGTATGGCTTGGAGAAAAATATGATTCTAAAAAAGAAACACCAAAGGTTTGGAAAGACAGACTTCGGTAATCAATATGAAGCATTAAAAACTAAAAAAACAGTTGTTGTAATAGGATATAATGATAAATATATTATTGTACATGACCCTACTGATAAAGATAATGTTAAAATATTAAAAGAAGATTTCTTTAAACAATGGGAAAATGCTTATAAACAAGCAATAACTTTAAATAATTAAAATAAAATAAAATAAAACTAAAATTAAATAAAAGAAGGATTATAAAATAAAATGAGTGAACACACGAATGCAATTACACAAATAATAATAATATTAATATTAACAACAATTAATGCTCTGTTTGCAGCAGCAGAGCTTGCAATTGTTTCTTCAAAAAACACTAAAATTAAGATATTAGCTGAAAAAGGTAATAAGAATGCAATATTATTCCAAAAGCTATTAAAAGAACCAACTAAGTTCTTATCATCAATACAAGTAGCAATAACTTTTGCAGGATTCCTATCAAGTGCATCTGCTGCAACAAGTTTATCAACATATATGACAGACTTTCTGAATATGTTAAAAATACCATATGCTGCTCAAACTTCTGTTATAATAATTACAATACTATTATCTATATTTATACTATTGTTTGGAGAGCTTATCCCTAAGAGAATAGCAATGGTAAATCCAGAAAAAATAGCACTTGCCTTAATTCCTATGGTAAATTTTATATATATAATATTTAGACCAATAGTAGTAATCTTATCATTTACTACAAATTTAATACTAAAATTATTAGGAATATCTAGAACTTTAACAGAACAACAAGTTTCAGAAGAAGAAATTAAAGCAAATATATATATGGGGACAAAACAAGGGCTTTTAGAAGATGAAGATAGTAAGATGATAATGAGTATATTTGACTTTGATGATGAAATTGTTTCTAAAATAATGGTTCCAAGAAATGAAACATATATGATAAATATAAATGATCTAGATAAAGAAACATTAAAAGAAACAGTTTCTGTAGGATATTCAAGAATACCAGTATATGAAGATAGAGAAGATAATGTAATAGGTATGTTATATATAAAAGATTTATTAAAATACAGTTTAGAAGATATGGAATTTCCACTTGAAAAAGTAAGAGAAATCCTTAGAAAACCATTTATAGTACCTGAAAGTAAAAAAATAAATAAACTATTAAAAGAAATGCAAAAAACTAAAAAACATATAGCAATAGTAACAGATGAGTTTGGTGGGGTTATTGGTATAGCTACAATAGAAGATATTATAGAAGAAATCGTAGGAGATATAAATGATGAATATGATGATGAACATGATATTCCTAAACTTGATAAAAAAAATGAAAATATATTTATGATAGACCGGAAGAGGGACACTAGATCAAATAAATGAAAAACTTGGATTAAATTTAAAATCAGAAATTAGTGAAACAATTGGTGGACTTTTCATAGAATTATTAGGATTTTTGCCAGAAGAAAATGATACTAAGAGTTATAAAACTATATATAATGAAAATATAAATTTAACTGGATTTAATTTTACTGGTAATAGAGTAAATACAGTTCAAATAGAAATATTAGATAAAAATGAAAAAGATAATAAAAAATAATAAATTAAATAAAAAAGGATAATATTAATCAATTATTATATTACGTAACAGCATAAAAGAAGTAGGAGACCAGGAAGTTATAGAACAAACGGTCTCTATACATATAAACATATAACTTCACAAAATGAAAGTTTTGTTCTATTTTATATATAATAAAATTGTTTAGACAAGCAAATATCTATATATAAGCTATATCCTGATATTTCTTACATCATATACTATTTATTATACTCTTCTTATCACTATCATATATAATATAATTTTATATGTTATTATTATAAATAGTATAAATTATATAAATATATACCTCTATTCATATATTTATATTCAATTACAATTATATCTTAATATATTTTTATATACATATCTTTTAATATTAATATAAAATATCTCCTTAAAACTGAAAATCTATTATTCCTCTTAAATTGTTAATATTTTAGACATAAAAGTATATGGATAAAAAATTTAAACGCCTTAAAATCGATTCTCGTCGATCGTTTTTTATCCATTTTATCAAACATTTATAAATTACATATATATGGTATAATTTACTCAATTTATATATTTTTTTACTATATATGTATATATTATTTATAATTGTAATTGAATATAAATATATGAATAGAGGTATATATTTATATA
>ERZ773087.759-NODE-759-length-22911-cov-26.425753_pt1 | contig 22911 bp, 22 predicted proteins | sample MGYA00511375_ERZ773087 | MGnify/ENA primary metagenome ERZ773087 (study PRJEB29015, sample SAMEA2737995) | human oral metagenome | biome: human oral; feature: human-associated habitat; material: dental | place: China | collected 2063 ...
CTACACAAAACATCCCGAAAATTTATGAAAAATAATTTTGCCGGTTAAACTTGGGCTAACTATTTTACTGTCGAACAGATTGTTTGCATTAGTTGCAAAGGCGTAGTAAATAGCGTAAAGACAAACAAATAACAAAGCCCTTACTTATCTATAAGCAGATAAATAAGGGCTTTTTTATGTGTATTAATAATTATCTTGGCCTCCTATTAGTCATTAAAGCCTAAACATTCTTTAGTCTTATAACTGATTGGACAGGTATCAGATAAACAATTTTAGAGAGATATTACGTTTAATCCAAAGCTCTAAGTTTGCAATATGAATTGCAATGAATACAGAGATTGGGGATTAATATAATATCACCTCATCGTCAATTCTCAGACCACGCTCGGCAATCTTTTCGTTCTTCTTCACAAGACTCTTCAAACGAATACCATAACGTTGTGCAATATCGTACAAACTCTCTGACTTACGTACATAATATGGACGCTTCTTAAACTCCTTCGGACCTTTCTTTTGTTTCTTCTTCAACCAGATATACTCTCCAGGAATCAGACGTTCATGCTTATCACGTTCATTGTACTTAGCCAACTTACCTACACTAATTTCTAATTCTTTACTTAACGACTTAAAAGAATCTCCCTGTCTTACAATAACATAATAGTTGTCATTGTATTTATTGATAGGATGTGCACCCAAAACCTGAACAGGATTTGGACGACCATTTTCTATGCCACGAACAACAGAATTCTCACCACTATGATGAGCCATAAAGCGATCGTAACTTTTCGCCTTATCATACTCGTAAAGCTTATAAAGCTCAATAAGATTAATGAGACTCTGTGCATAGACAGGATTAGTAGCATAACCTGCTCGCTTCAACCCATACGCCCAACCACGGTAATCGGATCTATCCAAACTGAACAGACTTCTATAACGGGGACGGTCACGAAGAAACTTACAATGATCTTCGAAACTTTCTAACGCACTATCATACGCACGGAAACATTCTCCTTTTGCATCATCATCATGCGAAATTGTACGACCCAGCCAACCATGACATTTGATACCAAAGTGATTATTACCAAGAAGAACAAGTCTTCCACGCCCTGCCCCACTCTCGAGCAAACCTTGTGCTAACGTGATACTTGCAGGTACGCCATACTTCAGCATACCTTCAATAGCCATGTCTTTATACTGATCAATATAGGATTGATAAACTTGATTCCATCTTGCCTGTCCCGACGCTACGGTAGAAAACATATAGAGGAATGAGATAAAAAGGAAGATATATCGCTTCATAAAAAGTTCTTTTTAGATTATATAACTGCAAAAATACGGGTTTTATTATATAATACAAAGTGAATTATCTTAAATCTCACAAAGATTTCAAAACTTATACGTAACTTTGTATTCATGAAGACAATCATTGCACTTGGCTCAAATTCTAATCAGGAGGAGAATATTTTCAAAGCTCAGACACTGCTGAAACAACGTTTCGAGGGTGTCAAATTCTCTGATACACAATGGACTGAACCGATTGGAATAAAGTCTGACAAATTCTTGAATTGTATAGGAACTTTTGATACAATATTATCTCTCACCCAAGTAATACAATGCTTAAAGAAGATAGAACAAACTATGGGTGACTCTCACGAAAATCATCAAATAGGAAAAGTTCTGATTGATATTGACCTTGCACAATATGGCGAGAAGATTGTAAAAAAGATAATATGGCTATAAGAAGAACTGGAAAATTAATCATAACGCTTCTGCTATGCCTTACAACTTCTATCCCTGCATTTGCACAAAAGAGCAAGGATGCTGAAGAATTAGGGAAAGCACTGGAATACTTTACTTCAGCAAAGTATCATGAAGCCCTGCTTATCTTTCAGCGATTGGATAAAGAATATAAGCTTAATGAACGTTTTAAGGCTTATATAGGCCTTTGCTATTACCATGATTGGGATTATGAAGCATCAGTTAAATACTTAGAGGGTGTTATGCCTAAATTGGAAGTATTTGCGCCACATGAGCGGTCAGTCTACTATTATACAACTGCAGAAAGTAAGTTCAACTTAAAGCAATATAAGGAAGCTATCCCCTATTATGAGAAAACACTAACCGTATGTTATGAACGAGAAAAAGGAGATGTCTATTATCGGTTAGGGCTATGCAATATGTTTCTTCAATCATGGAAACCAGCATACGACCAATACATGAATGCTGAAAAGATTTATAACCAGTATAAACAGGAAGAAAATGTGCAGGGACGACTTGCACAGATAAAACGTATGGCTGCTGCTTGTTGGACAAATTATGAGGCTACATTGCCTAAGGATTCTTTGTCGAAAATAACAGACAGCACGACCAATAAAGATAATGAGACGACGCAATTAAAAAACATATCGACAATTATCAACTCATTGATTTCTACGATGTTATTACCATCTACAACGCCAGATAATGTAAAAGATATTATCAAAAAAGAAGAGAAAATAAAACTTGAAAAATAAGTACTAAATTTCTATTCTTTTCTTCGTTCGTTCAGTTTTTTTTCGTACTTTTGCGACACGTACATATCAAAAATGGCAGAAAAATCATGCCTTTTATCCACTTGACATACAAACCTAATAAAAATTGAGATTTTTATTTATTCATTTGATAATCCAACGGATTTTATGTATAGGATAAGAAGGCAAGGTAAATCAGATATTACCATAATCTAATATATGGAGAAACACAACAAGGGCTGGCACCGAAGACATTAAGATCTCCGACGTCAGCCCTTAATCCCAAATCGGGCATTAGATCCTAAACATATTTTGTTTTATTTTCGAGCAGATTGTTTGGATTTGTTACGCAGGCGTAGCGGGCTACGTCAAGTTACAAAGACGGACAAGATGCCGATAAGAAAATAAAAGATGTTAGGAAACAATACCATAATAAAAAGAAATATATATTGTGGTTTAATGACCGGTTTGGGTTAATATGGGTCATAAAAGAAGGTATTTATTCCATTGTCTCTTTTATCTTCTCCACAATATATTTCACATCATCATCTGTTACTAATGGTCCACTTGGTAAACACATACCTACTTTGAAAAGACTTTCGCTCACACCATTTACGTATGCTGGACAATCCTTATAACATGGCTGCTTGTGCATTGGCTTCCAAAGAGGACGGCTCTCAATATTGGCTTTATCAAGGAAGACACGCATAGCCTCAACATTAGCATTTGGTTCACAATCAGTATGTGCATTATCTACTGAATGAATAACACCAGCTGCACCACCTACAGCTCCCTGTACTGTTGTCTTATATGCATTCTCCTGACCTTTCACCTTAACAGAAGGGTCAAGAACCATTGTATTCAGCCAGAAGTTAGAATCGAACTCCGATGAAGGGTTTGCATGGAAGGTAATACCATCTATCTTACTGAAAGCCTCTTCATACAAATGAGCAATGTGACGGTGATGAGCAATATGCTCATCCAAGACTGTCATCTGACCACGACCGATACCAGCACAAACATTACTCATACGATAGTTGAAACCTATCTTCTCATGCTGATAGTACGGATAACCCTCACGAGCCTGTGTTGCATAGAACATCACATTATTACGAGCCTTTTCATTAGGACAAACAAGTGCACCACCACCTGATGTAGTAATCATCTTGTTTCCATTAAATGAGAGAACACCATATTCGCCAAAGGTACCACATACCTGTCCTTCGTATCTTGAACCTAAACCTTCTGCGGCATCCTCTACAACAGGGATATCATATTTATCTGCTACTGCAAGAATTTCTTTTATCTTCGCAGGCATACCATAAAGATAAACTACGATGATTGCTTTTGGTTTCTTACCGGTCTTGGCAATTCTATCTTTAATAGCTTCCTCCAAAAGTGTAGGGTCAAGATTCCATGTTTCCTTCTCTGAGTCAACAAACACAGGAGTTGCACCAAGGTAAGTTACTGGATGTGAACTGGCACAAAAGGTAAAACTCTGACAGATGACCTCATCGCCTGCTTTAACTCCCAATGCAACTAAAGCGAGGTGTACAGCAGAGGTACCAGAACAGAGTGCAACTATACGCTTATCCTCCAATTCTGGTAAAGTCTCCTTCCAAAGATTATCAGGATTATCCTCATGCGCCATAATTGTCTGTGGATATTCCTCTTTTTCAAGGAAGTTTCTTCTTTCACCTGAAGGACTTACAGAGACCGAGAAACGTCTCAAGTCATCTTCAAAACCATTGACATTTGGTCCCAATGGCACCACCCAATTGGTGTTAAACGCCTCTTGGATGTATTTCATCTCGTTACCACTCATGTGAGCGAGACAAAGTAAAACACGGTTTCTTTCCATTTTTTTAATTATATTTTTTCACCTGCATAGTCCATCTTCTTACCGAAAACCGTACAGATAATCATTTGAATATCTTTTATAAATGAATAGTGCTTGAGATAATAGAGGTTTAACTTTACTTTGTCTGGGAAAATCACCTCATCATTATATTGTGCAGGATTCTCAACAGAAGCTAAGAGTTCTTCCTCGTTCCTATACTTCAAACTGGCTGGACCTGTAATGCCAGGCTTCAACTTGAGAATATCTCTTTCCTCGCCTTGCAACTGGTCTGCATAACCGGGGACGTCTGGGCGTGGTCCAACAAAGCTCATGTCTCCCTTGAGGACATTCCAGAGTTCAGGTAACTCGTCTAACTTATAACGTCTGAGTTTCTCTCCAAGTGGTGTAATACGGCACTGTTCCGTAGAGGCAATAGAAGTTGCTTCTGAATCACGACTTGCCACTGCTGCCTCAGCCTTAACAGTCATCGATCTGAATTTATAAACGGTAAATAGTTTCCCATACTGCCCCACTCGCTTTTGACAGAACAAAATAGGACCCGGCATCTTCATCTTAATCAGAATTGCTACAACCAGTAAAATAGGACTAAGGAATAGCAAGCCAAATAAAGATGCAAACTTATCAAACAACCATTTTAAACACATAACTATACTACAATATTTAAAATTTCTCTTACCTTAAAATAACCTTATAGGTCATTTTTTTTAGGTCTATACTCTACATAGTAATCACCATTCGGTAGAGTTTCTACAATCTGAATATCATTAACAGTCTGAGCTGATTTCATAGAAGCAATATTTTCTGGTGCTATTGTTCCAAACACTCGAAGACCTAAAAAAGAAGATATCTCCGTCGCACATAGGTTCATCATTTTATTTATTCCACGACGTTGCCAACGATAATCTGTCATATATCCACGGAAAGATTTACCCCAGAAGAAACTACGTTGAAAGAAATACCCGACACATACTTTTGACAGAGCAGGACCTTCCGCAACAATAAGATAAGCAAGAAAACTTTTATCCTTAGCCAACTTAGCCAAAGATTTCTCATCAAAACCATGAGGTTTAAAGAAATCAAAAGCTGATGCAGGCTGTTCTGCAAACATCTTTGCCAACAAAGACAAATTAGTCTTATATAGCATTTCTATCTTATAGGAAAGTTCTTTTTCATCTTCCTCTACAATCTTAGTAAAATGAGAAAGAATATTCTGAATATTCTTCATTTTACCACCATATCTTAATCCAAAAAGGAAAGAATTAATGATACCTATTACATCCCAAATCCAAGGGAACTTGTCACGTAGGATATGTGCTGTTTTATAAAGCATCGTAAAACTCTTTTAAAGCCTTCCAAATGTCCTTCTGTTCAAATCTTTCACGAATCATAGGACGAGCGTTACGCCCCATGCGTTTCGCCTCCTCTGGGTGTTCAATAAACCATTTCATAGTATTGAGCAAAGCATGCTGCATAACCTCAGCCCCTTCTGTGAGAGGAGCTGCAATAATCTTACCATTCAAACCGTCTTTAATGATTTCATTACAACCATTAATATTCGTAACAATACATGGCAAGCCCATAGCACCAGCTTGCATTGGCACATTAGGGAATCCTTCACGATAACTTGGGAAGACAAGTGCATCAGCTTGAGCCAAGAAAGGACGAACATCACTTTGCCAGCCGACAAACTTCACCTTGTCAGAAGTTGTCAAAAATTCCTTATCTGATTCAGAAACGGCGTCCTCCTCCTCAAAAGTACCAACCAATATTAACCGACAATTCAGTTGTCGCATACACTCCGTAAGCTCATGTATACCTTTATCTTTAACCATTCTTCCAATAAAGACGAAGGTAAAAGTATCAGGCTTATCATTAGTATTCTCTACAGGCAAAAAGAACTCTGTATCAATACCATTAATATTTCCATTCCAAATCACCCGCAACGGCTTCTTTGTGATACAATCCTCTTGCAAGGCATGTAATACCCCTTGTCCTTCTGGAATAACATTTGTAGCAAAAAGACATGACAAGCGCTCCATCATCTTAAGAATTGTTCTTAAAAAGCCATGAGCACCCTGATAACGTAAGCCAGTGACGGTATAAACTCTATGCGGAACGCATGCAAAGAATGCAGCTATCATCGCCAAAAGACTTCCCTTAGGAGTATTGGCATGGACACACCATGGTTTCTCCTTACGGAACAGACGATACAAAAACCACAAGCCCTTTATATCTTTCACTAAACTTATAGGACGTTCTAACGGAGCATCCACAACACGGATTCCCTCTCGTTCACTAACTTCCTTCAGAACACCTGTATCTTTTGCTACACCAACAACTTCGAAGTATTGGTTCAAAAACTTCAGCTGCCCTTTTAGCAAACTATTTAAAGATATGTCCGCAGTTGTAACGCGAATTAATTTCTTCTTCATGATTTAGAACTCGACACGTTCAAAATTCACATTTCCAATTCTTGCTGCATACTCAGGGAATGCACTCTTCCACATTCCTTCATGCCATAAACTATATACTTTTTGCGCACCACTGATTAAATAATAATCAGTAAACATTTTAATATTCTCAGAATCATCTGTTTCTCCAGCAGTATCTATATGCTTTACTGTTCCAGGCACGATATACACATCAAGCTTTACTTTTTTTATTTCCTCAATGAAAACCATCGAATCGGAAGCAATAAGAATCCTTGTGTTAGGGTGCTGTTCGGATATCTTCCTTACAGAATTAATAGCAGCCTCAACCAATGCACTCTTTTGATTTTCAGAACCTAACTCAGGATTGATATCAGTTTCCGTCTTGTCACCCAAGAGGTTCATAAAACGTGTATGAATTGCGATATAGTTAGCTCCAATCTCTGACTGATATAGGTCCAAATAGCGTTGAAGATAAGTTGTTGGTCGGAATAACTCTCTATACAACTCGCCCCACTGGTAATTCGTTCCAAAATAAGCATTCACCTTATCTAATGAGTTATAGCCATAATAGAAATGTGTTTCGGATGAATGTTTCTTATATAAACGAGAAGGGTCTTCTATCTCTCCATAGGCTATAACATTATTATATGAAAGAAGACCAAAATTCATTTGGCTCTCATCAATTAGCCAATCGTACTCGTTTGGCTCAAGATACTTACTTAATACAAACGGATAACTCCAGTTCAATTTAAATGGCTTTCCCAAAGCTTTAGATATAGCATAAATGGTAATCAGACCTTTCAGTCTATCAAACATTCCACCATGTGGAATTCTACCATCTACCATAAAAATATATAGACAACTATTACCCATTGTATACAAAGAGAACCCTTTCTCCTTCATTATCCTAAACTTCATCAGAGGTTCACGATAACAGTAATCTATAAGCTTAACTAAATTATTCCTTCCTATCATAAATTAATATTCACATTACACGTCTAATAACTATAGTAAATTCAGGAAACCGAGAACATGTTCAAACAACTGCTCTATAAATTAATAACTCTCTCATCCATTATTGTAAGATTTAGCCTCAATAGATAAGAATTTATACTTTCTATTTCTGTCCCCCATAAAAAAGAATATTTATTATTTTAATTGGTTGTGTTAAACGAACAACATAATAACAAACAAGACATAAGGCACTACCAATCAATGGGATAAAAATAAAATCTGTAAAGGCTGGTGAAATGATAGCTTCATTTAACTTTATGTACACAGTTATTAACCGCTCTATTATAAAAGTTTGTACAACATATATTCCCAAGGTATATCTACCAATAGTACTAAAATATGATAGAAACTTCTCTACCCTCTGTCGCTTTCCAAACAACTTATATATCAATTCACAGATACCTATTACGACTATAGAGCCAGAAAGTCCTACAATAACTTGTAATATAAATTTAAAAGGACTATACCTAAGTAAAATTATATCAACTTTTTCAGAAGAATTTGTCCAGTTCAGACAAAGAGCAACGATAAAAAAGGCAAGTGAAATACTGAATAAAGGGACTTTATAAGTTTGTAGATAATCAAGATGCTTATGGATTAAATAACCAATACAAAAATAAAAATAGAGAAAATTAATCATCAAAGTTCCACCATAAGGAATAATTAAAAGTATTACCCATGAAAGCGGAAGCGTTATCTCTACTGGTATTTTAACGTATTTGACAAATCTTGCTATAAGATAGCATATAAACAGATTCTTAAGAAACCAAACACATCCAATAATTTCCATACGAATCCCCCCCCCGAATAGACAAACAGTCATAATAGTACACGATATAACAGGAAGTAACAATTGCCTACTCTTCTTTTCTAAAAGGAATTTAATTGGTATTTCTAAGCTACGAGTAGAAAAATAACCACACACCAACATAAACAAAGGCATGTGAAAAGAATAGATGATTGGTCGGACAATGCTATCTAAGTTTGGTGTCATTACATAACAATGCCCAACACATACAAGGAGTATTGCTACGAACTTTACAAAATCTAAATATTCTATTCTATCTTTACCCATTAGAAATTACACCATTATAAACATTATTATACCCATTTACCGTTTTTGAGATGTCAAACTCTAAAGCTCTATTGTAACAGCGTTCAGCAATCTCATTATAATAAGCTTCATCACTTGCTAAACGATTAATTTCTTCAGCCAATGCCTTTGCATCCTCATGTGGGAAAAGTAAACCATATCCCTTAGTAACCTCTTTTAAGCCATTAACATCAGAGGCTATAAATGGCTTATGTGCACTCATTCCCTCTACATTACTAAGACTCAATCCTTCCCAATGAGAAGACATCACGATAACATCTGCTGCTCTCAGAACATTTGGAATATCAGTACGTAAGCCTAAAAATCTCACTCGGTCACTTACACCTAAAGACAGAGCTAATTGTTTTACTTCTTCCATCCGTTCACCTATACCAGCAAACCAGACCTCATATTTTTCTTTATCTAATAAGGTTAAAGCTCTAATAATAGTATCTTGGTTCTTTTGTTTACGAAATCCAGCCACCATCAAGATAGACTTACGACTTTCTTTTAAATCTAATAACTTTTTACATGGTTCAGCTTCTGATATTGTATTGACATCAATTCCATTATTTATTGTGGTAATTGACTTGTACTTATTTGATGATTTGACAAGCCATTCTCCCCCCATATATTCTCTTAGTTTGTCTTCTGCAATCTTACTAATACATATTACATGATCATACCTGCCGTACATCCAACTCTCTATCGGGCGGTACCACATCCAATTTCGTTTCCGATTAGAAGTATTATGTTCTGTAGAAACAATATTCGTATGACTAAATAAACTGGCGATTGCAATAAATAGCTGTGGTGATGAATTATGCGTATGAACAATATCATAATTCTTCATTAGCTTTATTAGCTTTAATATATAGAGCGGATTATAAACCCCATATCCTAACGCATATATCTTTGTCTGTGGACTCTCTTTCTTCAATCTATGGGTCAATGGTGTTTCTTTTCCATTAAAGATACATAAATCCACAATATTCCCCAAAGCCTGCAACCTTGGTATCAAATTTACTACCAACGTTTCTGCGCCACCCATATCCAAAGATGTAATGACTTGTAATATTCTCATTATCTGGCTGCGTTTATTCTATAATAATAATTCTGTTTTAATCGTATTCCAAATAAGAATACCACAATAAGTTTAAAACTATTTGCTGTCACTTTTAACATTTCATCATAGGGAGTTGAACTTCAACAGATTATGCTTTATTTTCAAGTGACAGGAATGACAGCAAAACCGAAAAGCTTACGCTATAGTAATGATATCTCTACTCCAGAGTAGCCACATCATCATATAGCATTTTCGGTGTTAGTATAATTGGAACCAAATATATGACTAACATTCCAGTTTAACACATATATACAGGTATGTTATGAATTATAGATTCTTCATAACTATCTTTTATTTACACGTATATCATTCAAATGCATCAACCATCCTAAAGGCGCAATAGCATTCCATAGTCCAAATAACTTCGGATAACTACCACTTCCATTATAACACAAACGAAATCTCCAATAGTTAATAGCAGCCTTAAATTTATCCTTAAACGGAATATCGAGTTGATTTAATTCTGCATAACATATCATAGAGGCAATAGGGCTATTCATTCTGATTCGTACAATCTTAGATGTTAATCCGTCATCAAGATAATCTCGATAATAAATAACCTCATTAAAATAGTGAAGCTTATATTTTGTAGCAATCCTATTCCATACTAAAGCTTCCGGGCAAAACTTCTCGTTTTCAATCTCAGGGAAAGGGAACTCCCGTAAAACATCTGTTTTAAAAACTTCACAAACATCCCCCACAAAGCCATATTTATAGCGCATCTCTATTGAACTAAGGTTCATCGAAGAACTAATCTTCCTTTCCCCTATAATAGTTCCGTCATGATGAGCCATCAAACCACATACACCACCTATAGAAGGATTATCTTTAATATCTACATAATGATGTTCTATAACTAATAAAGAATCCTTCGGAAGAGTATCGTCACTATCAAGTATCAAAAACAGATTTCCTTTAGCAACACTAACTCCTTTGTTAATAGCCTTATGCTTTCCACCATTTGGCTGCTTAATATAGTGAATAACTATTGCTTGATCTTGAATAAAACTATTAATGACAATTTCTGTATTATCACTAGAGCCATCATCGACTATTACCCATTCAAAATCTTTGTATTCCTGATCCTTCAAAGAATTATAGACTTTAGTTAGGAATTCTGCTCGATTAAATGTTGGAGTGAAAACTGAAATTGAAGGCTTATACATAAAGTAATACAAAAAAATGTAAGAAAATAATCACATAAATAGTTTGAAAAAATCTCTTGCAACTCTCTCTCTCCCATGATATTTTAAGACATTGTTATATCCACATCTTGCCATACCCTCGTATTTAGAAAGATTAGTAGGAATATCCTTTAAAAAGTTCAAGACGTCCGAAGCCTTGTGATATTCTAGGCAACTACACTGATTTTCTACTGCAATATTCTCTAATGCATAACCAGAACCTATAACAAGCAACCCATTAGCTAATGCATCTAACACTTTACCCTTAGTTCCTGTTCCAATATCAATAGGAGTCAACTGAATATCATGTTTTGAGACTTCACCAATATAGTCTTCTACGAATGTTTTATGATAAACATCCCAACCAGAAGTTTTTAATGAAGAGACATAATTTTCCCATCCTTTACCTAAAAATGTTAAAGTGTAACTTCTTATAAAATCATTAATATCCTTATTATCTTTATCACATAATAAAGTGATGATTTTATCAATATCAGTCCTCATATAGATATTATTTTGTCCTGCTATCAACACTCTTATAGGCTCATTAAACTTTCTTTGTGCCAAAACATCTACACTCATTGTTTTACTTATCTCGTAATGAGGATGTCTTATAAAAAAGGCGTTTAGTTTTGGAGCATGGTCTACAAGAAAATTTCTGTCACCCTCACCTACAAGATGATATTTAATATTTGTAATAGGGTAATTCTTCTCCAGTGTAAAGAATTTCTTAAAGTTGATATAAGTTTTTAGTTTCTGAAATATATTTAATTTAACCTCTGAATGAAGAAGTCTATAATAATAAAGAGATGTACAATCAACAGTTGTGTGCACTTTAGGAAAATCTGGGAATTTAGAAGAAACATTTGACATTTCCTCTCCATATATCCATATTCCATCTGGCTGTTTATACTTAACTTCATCAATATATTTCCTTGATAATTTCAAATAGTAATGTATAGGATACTTAAGAAATATACGTAAAAATAACAAATGTAAAGAAATCATACTTCTAAACCATTGCGGTATAGGTACAATATGAATACGGACATTCAAATTCTCCTCAGACTCCTTAATCTTATCAGAAGGAAGATTATTCAAATTAAAAGAATAGACATCAATCTCTATATTATCCTTCTCACTTAAATTAAGTTCATTTTTCACCCATGATGAATTCCTATGAAGCATCATATGATAAGGAAGAGCCGAAGTTCCCTTGTAGTTTTCCTTATAGGGTGTCATATTTGATATAAAAACTATTTTCATAAAATCACACAATATTCTGACGAAGTATTGAAAAGTATATTATTTTAATTTGTCGGAATTCTAAATATTGGTCTTATAAACTTATCATTTGTGTAGTTATAATCGTATTCATACATTTCATAAATCCATAATTCACCGCTTGGAATACCGTCTGTTAGGAAAGTTTTATATGGAGTAAGATTAAAAGCCCATAAGAACGTAATTCTAACATATAAAAGTATTGATAAAAGCAATACAACTGGCTTATTCAATGTGAAAAGTCGACTTTGTGAGGCAAGTGCCGTTAGAGTATAGATTAGGCTAAAGAAAAAATACCATCCAAATCGGCCACCTTGACCAAATCGTATAAACAACAATAATATACCACAAAAAGCTATTGAAAGATTCAAGAAAACAAGTTGCTTCTTATGTTTACTATCAAAAAAATTATAATTTTTGAAGAAAAGCCAAATAAAGAAAACCGCCTCCAAAATATACTCAACTCTGAATCCACTCATTTCATCTTGATATTTACCAGTTCTTTCAGCCATTCCTTGCGTATCTCCAGCACTAGCAATCAGCATTGTCGGAATAGGACTCAATCCAACAAGAATACACAATATCAAAAAACATAAAATAGTTTTTTTTGAAAATTTCTTAATTGGGATAAAATAAGCCATAGCAAATACTAATGCAGAATTATGAAACGAGTATGCTAAAGCTACTATAAGAAAAAATTTAATAGCATTCCTTTCATATATATACTTAAATCCCTGCCACACAATACCGACAGCAAGTGCCTGACGCATATAAGTAATAGAGAAATAGAAGAATAGACCTAAAAAAATAATAGCAGCTAACGGGTAATCATCAATATACTTTCGAAAAGCTTTATAATATAGAAAATACATTAATAACGAACTAAGTAAAATAAAGATATAACGATTAGCCGTCACTTGGGAAACAAGAACTTCCCATAAAAAGTAACCGTATTCACGACCATTTACAAGGAATAATAACGTAGAATAGTCCCTACCAGAATCCGTAGCATCAGCTATTGAATCAAACATTTCTCCATAGATGTATCTATCATAGCCACCAATCATATCACCAAATCCTATGAATAACGCACAATACAAAAAGAAAAGCCCTAATAGGAATGGAGAATTACTATTATTTGTTTTATGTGTAAAAACATAATAAACAAACGCTACTATTAGTATAAGAAAATATACAAACATACTTTATTTCAGAAATCTGTTTTTTTAATTATATAATTTAAGAAATTCCACGTACAAATTCTTATCTGGTCTATTAAAATACATATTAGAAAAACAACAACCATAAAAAAGAAAAGTACAAACACAAGAGCCAAGTTAGAATACTGCATCTCTATATTATATACTATATCTCGAAAAAAGGGGAATATATATGGATTGAAATGAATAATATAAACAGCAAAACTAGATTTAGCAATTATATTTATATAATTATTTTGAAAACCAAACTTAGTAAAAGACAGTAATAAGGCTATAGAAGATATTATCACCAAGGGATTATCATAACGTAACATTCGTACTGCACTATCGAAAAAATATATTCCAATAGAAGCAAATAATGAGGTTACTATTGAAATTATCACATAAAGTTTAAAACTATTATTATATAAAAAAGGTATAGGATATAGCCTTATATATCGTGCTGTTAGATACAATCCACAAAAGAAGACAATACTATAGCCCTCAAAATAATTTGTAAATCCCGAAAGCCAACAATAATAGCATTGAAAACAATAAAAACTTATTAATAACCACCTAAACTGCTCTTTGCTTGCTTGTTCCACATAAGCATTTAATACAGGTGTCAATATATACAAACCTAAGTATGCCATAACAAACCAGTATTCACCAGTTAATCCTAGGCTATTTTTTAAACCTTGAAAATCAAATATTGTTATACCAGTAACTATTTCCAGAAAGTAAACAGCCCATATTAAGAATAAAAATTGAAAAATAAAAGCACTTCCACCTTTTAAAGATGCCTTTATACCAAACCAACCTGAAATAAGGACAAAAATATTAACCCCTACAACAGATATTCCTTGAATAAGGACCCTTAGAAAAGAAGATGACAAATCTAAAGTAAAAAAATCTTTATTAGGAAGACCTATAATCAGCCCATTGATATGTCCAATAAGCACAAAGAACATTGATAAAATTCTAAGTAATTCTATATTGGACTGCCTATTACTTATTATTTTTGCAACCATATATAAGTGAAAGAGTTACAGATACTATATACAAAATGATTAAATCTACACAACTTTAAACGAAAAGCTAATTTATCATAAACTCAAAATTTAAAAACATCCTTGCGAAAATATTTTTCTTTATCGAATCAAATTCTCCCTTTATTGGATATAATTGATTTTTCTTCAACTCTTCTATAATAACAGAATTGATACCAAGCTTTCCCCATTCTTTTTTGTTTTTATATAAAGAGTATACCAAACCAAACAGCACATTCTGGCTTCGATTAAATATTACACTATATAACTGAGGGTTTATATCCTTAAAAGACAAAGCTAACCTACGGAAAGAATTAATAATATAAATATCATCCTTAATGTATTTTATCTTCTTCTCTGGTACCATAGACTTGCTGGTAGAATTTGGATGATATATATACAGATAAGGAGTTATATCGCTAAACACAACATTCGTTGCACACGGCATAAGTCTATATGTCAACTCAACATCTTGATGTGTAATTCCCTTCACAAAGAATATATTATTATCAATAAATAATTGCTTCTTTGTAATTAAAGCACAGATTGAAGAAGGATTATAACCAGAAAGAATTGCCTCAACACCAGATAAAACCTTATTGTGCTCAAGCATAGGCTGACTACATTCAACATCTAAATACTATCCTCCTTCTGTTACGTTCTGAAGTTGAACAGCCAGAATATCCAAATTTTTATATTCGTCTAAAGCTTCAATAATCTTTGGCAACTGCTCACTTATAACTTTATCATCAGCATCTACACACCAAACATATTCACCTTTGCAAGTTTTTATTCCATAATTCCTCGCAGTACTCTGTCCTTGATTTTCTTAAGTTAAGTATGTTACATGTGAAAATTTTGAAGAATAGCCTTTAGCAATCTCTGGAGACTTATCCTTCGATCCATCATTAACTATAACAAGTTCATACATTTTTTTGGTAAATTTGAATTAAGAATAGAATCCAAACATTCTTCAATGTACTTCTCTGCATTATACATTGGAATTATTATGCTAAGCTTTAAATCAGATTTTAACTCCATCATTTATTAAACTTATATAATCGAAATCATCAAGAAATCTAAGGAAAAAATTATACCACCATGGTACTGGCAATAAACAAATTTTTATATTAAGTTCCTTTGCAATAGAATCTATCTGTTCTATCGAAAGCCGATTTAAATTATACGAATAAAGAATTACCTCTATACTTTTATCTCTACCAGCAAGTAAATGATAAGGTAATGCACTCGTACCACGGATATTTTCCGCAGCAGGCATCATCACTGATATCATAACAACTTTCATAAACTAAATAACTATTTTAATAACGAGAACTATACAAAACGTGGTAAGTTCTACCAAAAATTATAAATATAACTTTAAAAAGAAAATTACAAAATCATAAAGAATAAATTTGCAAATAAACACATCAAAGTAAAACGTGAGTGAACAAATCTATTACTCATACACAGAGATAAACTATTATAATTTTATAATATCAACATCCAATTATTTGATTAAACAATTTCACCCACTGAGGTTTTATTATGTCTTCAGAAAACTTTTGAACAGAAACAAGAGAAGCTTCTCCCATCTTACGTCTTAGTTCTTTATTTTCTATTAATGAACAAATAGCCTTTGATAACTTATCAACATTTCCAACATCATCTATAACAAAACCGTTAAAACCATCCTCAACGATTTCACCAGGTCCATTAGGGCAGTCAAAAGTAATTATAGGAAGTCCACAAGACTCCGCCTCCGTTATCACAAGACCAAATCCTTCTTCACGAGAGCTTAAAACAAAGATAGAACTATTAGCATACTCTTTTACAATATTAGCTGTACGCCCCATTAAAAAAATTGATTTCGTAAGACTATAAGTCTCGATAAGATCCTGTAATTCATTTCTTTTAGAACCTTCACCAAATATTGTTAATGTCCAATCAGGATGTTTTCTAGCAAGCTTTCTCCAACTATTGATAAGAATATCAAAACCTTTTGCAAATTCCAGTCGTCCTACAGCAATAACATTTTTGATCTTGCAGTCAGATTTTAATGAAGAAGAGATAGTTAATGGATTATAAACTTGAGCAACATTACTCATAACCTTCTTCCACGACAGTTGATCTCTTTTTGTTAATGTTACTATATAATCATACTTACGAGCATACATATTTCTTCTCCAAGTATAAATATTTCCTATAAATCTTCCAAGAAATCCATTATATCTTTCTAAAGCCATTATTTTATAATAATCATAGGAGAAACAAAACTCTACCACTTTCTTACTACCATCCTTAATCTTATAAAGAAAGAATAATTCCATTCCTCCTTGTGATACAACTAAATCGAATTTCTGAAAAAACAATACATCTGATAATCTTCTAAAACATTCATTTTTAAAATCTTTTTTATTTAAAGAAGTGTCAAGATCAAGATTTATCCTATGAATTTTAGGGTCAAGCTTAAAAAAATCTGTACCAGCTACTTGAGTGATAATTGTAACATCATAGATGTCTGATAAAAAATTAGCACGCGTTGTTAAAGAACGTTCCATTCCTGCCGAATTAGACAAAGAATAGATAATATATGCAATTTTAGGCATTATTTAAAATGTATTTGTAAAAACCCCAGATGTTTATTACTGGCTTTAAAACATTAGTTTTCCATGAAAAACACCTACCTTTAATAGGAAGCAGTTTCGTTTTAAAAGCTTCATTTATAAATTCTTTTTTAAAATCTTTTCCCAGAGCATTATTTTGTATTAGCTTTAAACATAGAGAAAGCATCTGAGAATTCGATACTCTCTTATAATAAGACTTTAAATTATAACTTAAATTGTTACTTGTACTATATTCGTTTAAATCAGCGCAAGTTCGCATTACTGAACGAATAGAGCGCTTTTGTTTTTTTATATCCATCATTCGGTCAGTTGATTCTGGATTATAATAGTATACATAAACAACTATATGACAGAACATAAAACGGTCAATATGAGCAAACAATTTAAGTTGAAAGTTCACATCTTCATGCATAATATCCGTTAAAAAACGCATACAGGAGCGAAGCAAGAACTCCCTCTTGAAAAAATGAGCACAGACAGAAGCAGGAAAGTAGTCATGCAATAACAACCATGAGCCAGTATAAACTTTACTATCTGAAAATGAAGGCTCTGCAAGAGTAGCTGGTGCGCCTGATGGTAACAAGCACTGCATACGCATACAACAGACATCAAGATTATTTTCAATTGTTTTTTTTAAGCAATCTTTAATTTGATAATCTACTAAATAATCATCTGAATCTAAAAACATAATATAGTCACCTGAAGCAATTTCCAAACCTAAATTTCTTGCTGCACCTTGTCCGCCATTTTCTTTATCGATAATTATTAAGTTTGAGAAAGAATGCTTCATTTCTTTTACAAGTGACAAAGAATGATCTGTAGAACCATCATTTATTATAATTACTTCAAATTTTTCAGGTTCTAGCCCCTGATTAAACACAGAGTCTAGACATCGTTTTATGTATTTTTCCGCATTATACATGGGGATAATTATAGATAATATCATAATAATAATCTAAAGAAATTACACAAATATCTATTTGTTATCTATTAAGACTAATAAAGAAAAATAAACTCACAATATAGTAAACAGAAACTATAGAAAGTATCACTTACTGATGTATAACTCTCTAAAATATAGTTTATATTTTTAAAAGTAGCACACGTATAGGTAACCATTATTTCCTCATTTTCTCACAAACTAACATTTGTAGATATTTTAAATCTTGAGATTTGGTTACAATGGATATTAAAAGATAAGATACTACTCCAATAAATATACCAATCAACACTTTCAATGACATACTTGAAATAAATATAGTTGATATATATATAATAAGTCCCATTAGTGAGGAATAAAACATAGAGGGTAACATTTCTTTTAATTGTTTGACAATACCAAATTGTATCTCTTTACCTGTAAAATAGGAATTTACAAACATACTAACAAGAGCAGCAAAAATACTACCAATACAAATGGACATTATACCAAATGAAGCTGTTAATACTAGAAAAAATATAACCGCAAGTTGCCTAACTACTTCTAAATTCAATAAAAGATTAGAACATCCTTTTGCTTTTAATATATTAAGATTTAAATTTTGTACATGTAACCACACCCTGGCAAAACAAAGCACCTGTAAATAAGCAACGCAAGACAACCATTTTTCTGTAACTAAGACTACGACAAGCGGTTTTGCTAAAACAGCAAGACCTGTCATAATTGGAAAAATAACATAAGCAGAAACACGTAGTATTCGCCTAAAAGAATTTACCAACTGCACATCATCATCTTGAAACTTACTAAATACAGGATAAGTCACACTATCTAAAACTCCTGTAATTGTCTGTGCAGGTAAGGCCGCATAACCATCAGCTCTACTATAAAAGCCTAATAATCTTGCAGAAAACATCTTACCAATAACTAAGGAATATATATTTCCAGAAAAAGTTGATAGTAGAGTAGAAGCAAAGATTCTTGAACCAAACCCAAATAAATCATAAAAAGATTTTAAAGAAAAAGCTAGCTTTGGAATCCAATGTTGATAATGCCAATAAAGAATTACCTTAATTAAGAGATTTAAGAATTGTGGATAAATTAGCGACCAAACTCCATATCCAGCAACAGCTAAAATAATTGATAAAATACCAGACACAATTGTTGTCACAATACTAACAACACTTTTTTTCCTAAACTCTAAAAAAACAGACAATCTTACCTCTTGTATTGATATTAAAGAGTTAAGAAATATTATAAATGAATAAACGCGTACTATTTTTATAAGAGGAGGCTCATTATAAAAAGATGATATTAAAGGGGCTACAAGAAATAAGATCAGTGAAATTAAAAAAGAAAGAGAAAGATTTAGTACAAAAACTGTCGAGTAATCTATTTCTTTACGTTTTTTCTTTTGAATTAAAGCTGTACCAAAACCTGCATCTACAAAATTATAGGAAATCAATATAAATATTACAACCATAGCTATCAAGCCATAGTCCGAAGGGGATAATAAGCGAGCAAGGATAACTCCTTGCACAAATCCAAACACCTGAAGGGACAGTTTCTCCAGACCTCCCCATAATATCCCAGAAAAAGCTTTTCCACGTACGTTCTCTTTCATATACTAATTTGATTAACAACTTATTTTACCTATACAAATTAAAACTTGTATAGCATTATCTCCCATTATTACATGTATAATCTACCCATAATAGCGGAAAAATATTTTTTCAAAGTTTACTAACCGTTTTTTCTATATTAAACTTATACAAAACATCAAACAATTTAACTAGCTAATTAATCAATCATATAATGAGTTGATAAAAAAACACTTTAGAACTGAATAAAACAAAAACATCATCTCCTCCCTGCAAACAATGAATAGCTTGCAGGCTGACAACTATCACGGTCCTTCCACATTAGAACGAATGGGCAAAAAATAAATAGACGTGGTACAGTAACAATCGTTAACTTAAACAATAAAACTGTGTTGGTCAATTCAGTAGATGCTTCGTTCGCAGAATCTTTCTGTTAATAGTTCTAATTTCCTTTATTATGGGTACAAAATTAAATAAAAAAAATGAGAAAAGAAAGAATATTTATAGAATATTTGTAAGCACACGATATAAAAAGAAAGAATGAGCAACAAAGCCTAACCACCAACTGACCCCTCCCCCTCACCCCTCCCCCAAAGGGAGGAGAGTAATCACCGAGATACCCCCATAGATATGATGACAAAGCTAAGACATAATGACATAGGAACAAACCCAATGCTCCAGCCATATATCCTGCATTGAAATATGTCATTAAAGAATATGTTTTTATGGCATTATAGCATCAATTAAAATATGTCATTAAAAATATGTCTTTATGTCATTCTGGCTTAACGCTATCTATACTTTATATGTCATTCTGTATCTTTATATGTATGAAAAAGCCACAAGATATCAATGATTTGAAGAAAAATCACTATCTTTGCATCAGAATCAGTTTTCCTAAAAAATGAAAAAGATTATATTGATTGCTGCCATCCTTTTAGGGGCATTAACAAACGGACACGCTCAGGTAATAAACAAGAACTACGCAAAGCGTATTGGACAAGCCGTTAAAGAAGGCTACCAGGACGTTAAAGGAGCTATTGTTCAAGATACCAAACCAACAGGTGAGCATACGATCTGGGATATCTACGCAGCCCCAAAAGTTGGATTAAACTTATCTAACCTCTCTGGCATTGATGGAAAAATGAAAGTTGGAGTTGTTGCAGGTACTTATTTTGAAGTATTTATTGCTAACAACATTGCTATTGATGCAGAGCTACTTTATAGCCACCAAGGTTCTTCTGGGGTCTATCGTAATATTGATACCACAGACGACTATGGGAACCCTGTTGTGCAAGAGTATGGTCCATACAACTTTAACTTGCACTATTTCAATATGAACTATCTTGTACGTTGGTACCCTTGGGCTGATTTACCATGGAGCTTCACTACAGGAGTACATACAGGCTACCTTATCAGCACACATGCTAAGCGTAAAAATGGAGAAAATATTAATTTAAAGAATAGTATCTATAGAGGCGATGTATCTATTCCTTTTGGCGTCAGCTACGAGTGGAAGCAATGGCAGGTAGAAGCACGTTATAGCCTATCTATCAGAAAATTAACTAAAAATGCTGAAGCTAAGGATTTATTAAAGAATGCTCGCAACAGCATGTTGGAAGTAACACTTGGCTACAGAATACAGGTGCTTTAATGTTGCCTGAAAACAAGTGAGAAAAATCCTTTTCATACCATTATTACTACTCTCTGCAGTTGCTTCTGCAGAAGAATATGATTCTATTGCTATACCCCAAACTGGTATAGAAGTACGTTATACGCCTGCCCAAACTTTATGTTTGGACAAGGAACCACGTATTTGGACTAAGACAAAAGAAACGCATACCATAGCTGCACAGCTAAATATCACACCATCAGAGAATGATTTTGCACGCTATTATAATTATCCAACATTCTCTGTTGGCCTACGTTATAACCTCAACCATGGGACAACAATGCATAAAGACTATCCATGGGGAGAAGCACAGCCAGTAGACTACACCAGTAAATTAGGCAACTTTCTGACACTCTATGGTACTTTTAATCGTCCGCTTTATCGTAGTAAGCACTGGCAATGGGGCTATTACTTAGGCACTGGTGTAGGCTATACTTCGCTAAAATATAACCAGAAGAATAATATTGACAACGAATATATTGGTTCACACCTTAATATCTTCTTCACAGCAGGACTGTACGGACAATATAAGGTAGCGAAGGAATGGAGCATAAAGGCTGGATTAGACTTTGCACATCATAGCAATGGAGCTATGGCACGACCCAACAAAGGGGCAAACTATTTAGGTCCATTCCTGGGTATCGTATATGAACCAGAAAAACATACAAAGAAGGTGGTAAAGGAAGATACTCATTCTAATGAGCCTTTCCAGAAATATTGGTTTACAGAATTTACGCTTGGAGTTGGTGGTAAAACCTTAATAGAGGATTGGCAACAAACACAATTTGAAACTCCGCAAGGGCATCCTGACTATCGTAAGGAGCAGTTTGCTTTCTACGGAGCCTATTCTTTCCACACTCACCTACTCTATCGATACGCACGTCGCTGGGCATCTGGCATAGGGCTTGGTCTTTTCTATGGAGATTATGCCAGTAGAGTTGCACAACATGATAAGGAACACGGATACACAGGAGAAAAGCATAGCCCGTGGTCACTAAGCATTGAAGCTCGCCACGAAGTTTTCTATGGTAACATGTCTGTTCGTGTAAGTTTAGGCTATTACCTCTATCGACACATGGGTTACAAAGCACATCATGGTTTGGAGAAACCTTATCATGAACAAGTAGGTGTATTTTATAGTTTTCCAAAACTAAAGAACCTAACATTAGGTTTTAGCGTCAATGCACATGCAACGAAGGCAGACTTCACGGAACTACAAATAACAATGCCTGTGAGACTATAAAACAAGACAGAAAGACAAGAGTTTAGACAGAATGACAAATATTTAGCCAGAATGACATAAAGACATATTGCTTTAATGA
>ERZ773087.760-NODE-760-length-22885-cov-12.054928_pt1 | contig 22885 bp, 25 predicted proteins | sample MGYA00511375_ERZ773087 | MGnify/ENA primary metagenome ERZ773087 (study PRJEB29015, sample SAMEA2737995) | human oral metagenome | biome: human oral; feature: human-associated habitat; material: dental | place: China | collected 2063 ...
AAGTGAAAATAACAACAAACTAACAGATCAAGAATATGATAGAGTTATATCTCAAATAACAGGACTAAATGGAAAACCACTTTTTGGAGCAAGCGTAATAAAAAATGCTAGTCCCGAAGAGAAGAAAGACTTGCTATTAACACTCCTACCATGGATAATACCAGGAGGAGGAACACTAAGACTAGCGGTAGCATCTAGTACTTTTATGGGAGGATTAGATGGAATAATCTCAGGAGATAATACAGAAGATACCCTAAAGAAAATGTTTTATGGGGGATTAAGCGGATATATAGGATATAAGATATTAAGTAAAATCCCAAACTTAACAAAAAAACTGAAAAATAAAAATCACTCTAAAGAACCAATGTACACGGTAGAAGATTTTAGAGAAGAAATGAAAAGACTACCTTATGTAGACTTATCAAAAAAAGTAGAAGATGGATTGATTAGTACTCCTAATGGTAATAGACCTTTACCTAAAAGATATTTATCAAAAAAAGAGATTGATGAACATCTTAAATTATTTGAAGACGGAGTTGTTAAGATTGTAAGTCAAGAGAGTTTTAGTAGAACTTTAAAATATTATTCAGGATATATAGGACCTGAAAGTGGCCAATTTGTAATGCCAAAGTTTGTTTATGAAAAAGCAGTTAAAGCGTCTAACGGGAATCCAAGGGTATTGGAAGAGTTATTAGGATTTGATAAAGGGTATTTAGGAAAAAACCCTATATCTATCGAAGCTAAAAGATTGGAGTATTTAAAATTCCCAAGTGGAAATGAAGATGGAGCTTATCAGGGATTATGGGAGCCTGGAGGACGTACAAAAGGTGGAATACCTGAAGCAGTAATAAATCAGTTAGCGCCTGGAGATTATATAACTAAAAACGTATACGAAGGAGTGTTTAAATAATGATAGAATTAGAGAGACATAAAAATCATGATATAATTATAGACGGTGATAAATATAGCATAGTATGGGATAGAGGGCGAGAGTTTTTTAGTTTTGGCGCATCTAAAAGTTTGGTTGACAAATCAAGAAAATCAGATAAAGATGCATTAGAAGTAATGTTTTATTTGGAACATGAAAGATGGCCACAAGAGGGGGAGTTAGAAAACTACAACAAAACAAATGTTAAGAGATATGTGGGTAATCAATTTATCATTTATGAAGAAGATGGAAAATATGAGATAGAAATAGAAAAAGATTATGTTGGACCAGTATTTTACCCAATAACAAAAGAGCTCAAAGAAAAAGCATTCAAATCGGCTAGAGATGCCTATGAGGTGATGAGATATGCAGAAACAGGAAGATGGCCAGCAAAAGATCAAGACGAAGCAGATAGAGAATTTATAAGAAGTTTTCCAGAAATATTACTAGAGCATGCAGATAAAAATAAAGATCTTTTTTCAGAGGAAGAGTTTGAATATTTATTGTCATTAGCAAAAGAAAAAGCAGAAAAATAGAGAATCTTATAAAGCAGAACATGTTTTCTTTAAAATGGTTAATCCAGGCTTAGAAAATAAAGAGATTTCATACAAAAATAGATTTAATGGCAAATGGCCAATTAAAACAAAGAAGATATTATGATGAAAAAGGTAATGCTAAAATAGATATTGATTATTTTCATGAAGATGATGGAACTCATGTATTTCCTCATAGACATACGTGGGATTGGGAAAAAATTCCACCAAGACAGAAAGGAGAATAAAAATGTTGCATGATAAAGAATTATTAAACTATATAGTTAACTTTAAAACAAATTCAATACAATTAAGTTTTGATAATAATATAACGTTAGAATTTAAAAATATATTTATATATAAATTTTACGATGAAACAAAAGGAAGTATTATTTTAGAAATAGTTGAAGAAGACATTAAAAATTTCTTTTCAGATAATGCAGAGTATATATTAGAAAATAACAATTATGGAGCGCCAATTTTTTATGCCACACCAGAAGAATTAAAAAAATATATAATTAATAAGAATTTTAAATACTACAAAATTTATGCTTCATATGGATTTAATGGATGGATTCTTTGCGAAGATATAATGTTGATAGGGACATAATATAAGTAAACTTAACCTCTGGGGATATATAAAATATATATAAATGATGACTTAAATAACAAAAAATGGTGATTTTAATTCAGATTTAGATGCAATTAATAGTTATAACAGAATGATAAATTCAAAAAAAGAAGATATCTTTAAAATTCAAACGCAATACAACTTTAAGGTAAAACATAACCTGATAAATAGAGTAACCGAATTTTATAATATTCATGGATATGGAAATTATGAATTAGGAAGACGAGCAGTAAAAAGAATAGTAGATACAAAAACTATAGGGGAATGGTATATATCAAAAAGATATACAAATGAACAGAAGGAAAAACACAAATCAGACTTCTTTGATTATTTAGAAAGGGGAAAGGTTAAAAATGTTGAATAAAAAAATTAAAATAACCTTATCTATAGTCTCTATTTTAACAATGATAATAACTTCTTATTGTATATTAATGCCCCAAAAAGTATTAACAAGAGAAAATAATAAGGGTAATGAATTTGAACAATTAGACAAGTTGATGAATACAACAAGATACGCTGAACAAATAAGAAAAGCAGGGTATCAAGTAAATGATTATGATTTAAAGATAATGGATAGAGTGCCAAAGTTAAAAACATCAGGAGAGAATCAGTTTATTATATTGTCCCCTGCAGTAGGAAAATATAAACAAAATGGTGTGTCGTACCTAGACATAGCAAAAAAATATGAAGATACATATTTCGATATGGGAGCAGAAGGTTGGAATAAAGCGCTGAAAATGGTAAATGGAAATAAAGAGGAAATGTGGAGAATAAACAAACAATTTCTTGACAACCAAATAGCAAAAGGAAAAACCATAAGACTTTCCCATGATCCTAAAATTGAAGATGGAAGTTATTTTAATAGAGAAATAGATTATTTAAAGTCAAAAGAATATATTATCGATGATGAAAGTATAGGAGGAATATGGTATGCTAAACCAAGAACAGATTAGAAACATATTAAAATTAGCGTCGAAAGAAGTTAAACAATATTTTGGAGAAAATAATGTAAAAATAAGAGCGTTTGAAATAGAATATAATTCGGATGAAAACATTTATCCACATATAAGATATTTAATTTATAAAAGTTGGGAAATAAATATTTCCATAGTTAATTTAGAGCATGGTGGAGTGATGTCATATGCAGTAAATATTGGAGAATATTATAATCTTAGGTCATTAGTTCCTTATACGATATCAGAAGAAAGAATCTCATTTAATGATAGTAGTGAAGATATACAAAAATCTTTAGCAGTATTAGATGAATATCTAATTTGGCGAATGACAGATGCTCAAAAGAAAACATTTGGAATACCATTAGATAAAGAAGTATTAAAAGAAAATTAGATAAATACAAGGTAAATTTAAGAATGTTGAGTAGAATTTTCAAAGTAATATTATTACTATTTATGGTAGCTCCAATAATAGTCGTTTTGTATGATGTATTGGGCGCCCCTAAAGTCTTAACAAGAGAAAACAATAAGGGGAATGAGATTGAACAATTAGATAGATTAATGAATACAACAAGATATGCTGAACAAATAAGAAAGGCAGGATATCAAGTAGATGATTATGATTTAAAAATTATGGATAGAATTCCAAAGCTGGAGACTAAAGGAGAAACAAAATTCATTATTCAATCTCCTACAAATACCAAAGAAATATTTGTATATATAAATGGATATCGAAACCGTATAAGTTTTGATAAAAATATGAATATAAATGGTAGCTCTATTGATCAGGGTAGAGATAAGAGTAGTAGGATGGCAACTGAAGAAGAAAAGAATAAGTATGAAAAAGAGATAAAACAAGAAATAAACAAACTATTGGATGATGTTTATAAAGCTGGAGAAAAATAATATTAACCTTATATTCATCCAAAAATAATCAAAATGATACCCAGGATTATTATGGTGAAAAGTAGGTGTTTCAATGAAAAAACTAAGTAAGAGATGGAAAATATTTATAATAACAACGGTAGTATTAATAGGTAGTATATATGGATATCATAAAATAAATAATAGAAATGCATTTGAAGAGATGTATAATTCATATTATAACTTATTACCACTTGGAGCAGTTGATAATATGCCGCAGATAAAATATGTGCGTAGAGATGACCTAGGAATAGAGATTGCAAAACTATATTATAAAGAACAAGTTAACGGAAGTAATATAGAGTTTTCTTTAATAAATTTTAATAATAAAAAGAAAATATTTGTGATTAGTTCAACATTAATTGCTGAAGGAATATATTTAGATATAAACTATCTATATGATATGAATACCCATAAATTGATAAACAATGTAACTTTCCGTGGGGAAAATGTTCCATTAACTGAAGATAAGCCAAAACAAAGAAGAGAACTCTTAGAAAAACACAATATTTCAAAAGAATACTTACAGAAGAAATCAGACGAACTGTTAGATACAGTTTTAACAGATTGGAAAAGGTATAGTGGAAGTTCATATTCAAGGAGTAATATGGGAAGACTAACAATAGAAAAAGATGAGTTTCTGAGATAATATACTATAGTCGTAACTTTATTTTTAAGGTTGCGACTATTTAACATAACACTACCTAGAAGGAAAAAATATAGTATAATATAAAAAAAATAAATCATTTTTGTTTTATGGTTTGGAGATACAACAGACGTAGCTGGTGTTAAGCCAAACATAGGAAATGCTGACTATAAGGCAGATTTAGATGCAGTTAATATAGTAAGCTCGATGAAAAAAAATAATAGTAACTTTATTACAACGAGTAATAGCTACTATGATAAGTTAGAAAACAATGTGTATAATCGTGCAGAAGAATTTAAGAAGAATGTAGATTTTAATGAAGTAAAAGATAAAATTTATAATCAACTTATTATGTCAAAAAGAGATGGAGAAATAGTAAGTAAACCAAGTAATATAGACTATATAAAGAGAAATTATACACAAACATATAACTTTATAAAAAGTGTAGAAAATAATCAAAATGATATTAAAAATTATTATGAAGAGAGGTAGATTTTTTATGAAGAGACTAAATGAATATTGGATAACCTTAATCATAATATTGACACTAATCGGAGGCTATTATGCTTATCATAAAATAATAATAAAGAATGCATTTGAAGAGATGTATAATTCATATTATAATATATTATCAATTAAATCGATAGATAATATGCCACAAATAAAAACAATATCTAAAGATGATAAAGGAGCGGATATTGTGCATTTATACTATAAAGATAATACAAATAATGAGAAAATAGCATTATCCCTAGTAAACTACGATAATAACCAAAAAATATTAGTAACAAAGTCTATTTTAATTTCAGATACAGTATACTTAGGCATAAATCATGTATATAATATGAATAGTCAGAAATTGAAGATTATTATAGATTTCCATGGAAAAGAAGCACCTATCACAGATGATAGAATTAAACAAACAAGAGAGCTCTTAGAAAAGTATAATATCTCAAAAGAATACCTACAGAAGAAATCAGATGAACTGTTAGATATAGTTTTAACAGATTGGAAGAGGTATAGTGGAAGTTCATATTCAAGGAGTAATATGGGAAGATTAACAATAGAAAAAGATGAGTTTTTGAGATAATATACTATAGTCGTAACCTTAAATTAAAGGTTACGACTATTTTTTCGCCCAAATGACTAATATGGGTATACCCATACCGAACAAAATTCATTCCTATTAAATCAACAAATAAAGTGTCCGTTATACATGTCTAAAAACTAAATTCAGGAGGTACAAAAATATGAAAATCGGATATATAAGAACTTCTACCATTGACCAAAACTTAGATAGACAAAAACAAATTATGAAAGACTATAAGGTAGATTTACTATATAGTGAACAGGAAAGTGGAAAAGACACAAATAGACCTGTTCTTAATGAAATGCTAAACTCTATCCGGCCTAACGATGAAGTAATAATCGCTTCTCTAGATAGACTTAGCAGGAATTACAAAGATTTAAAAGAGATAATACAAATAATAAAATATAAAGGAGCAATACTAACAATAGTAGATGCTCCTTTTCTTAATTTTAATACTAACAATCCTACACTAGACACTGCTATGTTTGATATTTTTCTTTCACTACTTGGATATATCGCTCAAAATGAACGTGAAAAAATTCTAGAAAGACAACGCCAAGGTATAGAACAAGCCAAGCTACGTGGTGTTTATAATGGGCGCCCGATTAAATATCATGCTCACGCTAAAAATCCTCAAGATAGGTTTATATATGAAAGTGTAGTTTCCATGCTCCAAGATAAAAAACCTGTCCAATCTATCGCTAATCATGTTGGCATAGCTAAATCTACTGTATATGAGATAAAAAAACGCTTATTATTGTAATCTATTTTTTAAAAAAACTACTTTGTTATCTTCACTAACTTCCTCCTCTTCTCTCAGATAACCTTTCTCTAGTCCTACCAAGTCTTCTATTATAAATTCTGGTATATATATATCACTTATTTTTGAAATTATATTTTTAAGATCTTTCTTTAAAATAACTCCCTCATTTATCAACAATTCTATTCCATACCGTAGATTCTGTGGACTTAATGCTTTTTTCGTGTCCAATGGTTCTTCTTTTCTCCATCTTCTATATGATATCTGTTTTTGTAGCTTTAAGTATTGATCTGGAGTAACAACTTTTAATTCATGCGCTCTTGCTACTAACGCAGCTATCGAAACATTCCATTTTTGTTTTAATTGAAGATAACTATCTATCTTCTCAACATTTATTGTTTGAAAATCTTCTCTTATCCTCTTCTCAGGTAATAATAATTCAGAGGCAAAGTTATTAGCCCTATTTTCCATAATTTGAACCTCTAGGGAATCTAACTCGTTTTCATCATAGCTACCTGAATCAAATAAATAGTGCCCCAATTCATGTGCTAAGCTAAATTGTTGTCTATAATAAGAGGAATTCAAGCTAGAATCCACTATTATAAAGTATTCATCCTTCTCTATTTCCACTACTCCACAACATGCATCTACTTTTCCGCCACCTTCAGATAATTTTGATATAACAAATCCTTTTTTTTCTAATAATCTACTAATATTTTCTATAGGTTTATCCCCAAGTTCCCACTTTTCCCTAATAGTTTTAGCGGCTTCTCTATAATCTGTAAAATTTCCTCTTAACTCTTTATCTAATGTAGGAAAATCAATATACTGCTCAAGTGCGTATCTTATCGCAGCTGAAAATCTCTTAGACAAATTAGAAATACTTTTATCTGATTGACTTTTAGTTTTAAACGCCCTGTAGAAAGTTTCTTCTTTATATGTAATGTTTTGCTTTGGATAATAAAAATCTATAGGAAATCTTAATATTGATTGTATTTTAAAAATTTTATCATTAGTTGGTATAAGCCTATTATTTTCATACTTTGAAATCATTTGTTTTGATACATCTAATTGACTTGCAAGTTCTTCAGCAGTAAGGCCATTATAATTTCTAGCAATCTTTAATCTTTCTCCACTAAAAAATTTCCTTACCATTTTTTATCACTCCTAATCTTCTTTTATTTTTAGGTTTTTCTTTAATGTTATTTCAGGTTTTTCTTCTACTTCTGCCTCTAACTCACCATTAACTTCGTGCATTTCCAATAGCTGATCTTTATTGTTTGAATAAACAACTTCTTCTTTTAATGTTACAAAGTTTGAATCTATTTTTTTACATATAAGTTTCAATATGCCCCTTTTTTCTTCTAATGTTATTATATAAACTTCTTTAATTTCAGAATAAAATTCTTTAAATTGTTTTTCTGCAAGTTGTTCTCTTTCAGAATTATAGGATTCGTCATCAAAAAATGAAAGTTGCTCATTTCTACTATTATTGAAATGTTTATTCTTAGATAATATGTTTATTATATAATGAACGCCTTTCTTTTTATACTTTTTCTTTATATTCTCAAAATTTTGTTTACTAACCAAAACTCCCGCCGCACCTGTATTTATATTAAAAATAACAGTAGTCGTCCAATTGGCTATTTTTATATCATTATAGGTTAAATAACCTTCACTATTGCTAAATACATATTTTACTTTCTTAAATCGAGTATCCCATACTATCATCCCATAACTATTACGATTATGTAATCCGTTTGTTGACAATATATCATTTGCTTCTTTTGGACATCCTGATAATTCATTTGCTAATTCTTGTAATTTATCTTTCGTACATAAATTATCCATTAACATCACCTCTTTTTCTTAAAATAGTTTTTATTGTACCTTCATCATAACATATAGAGTTTTCTCTTGTCAACTTTTTCGGAAAAAACATTAAAAAAGTAAACCGGTGATGTAATTTTTTTTTAATTCTTCTTTAATTATATATTATAACTTTGATAGTTTAAATACTAAGTATTAAACTATTTACATTTTAGACATTTATATTTGCTTATGTCCTAGATATTATCCAAGACTTACTAGTCTTATACTGTCCTAGAAAAAAACTTATAATAATTATTGTAAAGGAGGGGATTTAATTTGTCAGCCAAGAATAAAACATTAAAAGACCCAAATAACTGGCAGCCAATTTATAATGATATATCACATTTAATTGGTGAGGAAAACACAATTAAATTGTATGAACATTTTAGAGGCTTAACTTTGAATTTTCCGATGAAGTTACTCTCTAAAGAAGGTATGATTAACGTTGTTAAATCTGAGTATAATGGACATAATGTAGTTGACTTGGCTAGAAAGTATGGCTACTCTATGAGACATATAAACCGTATAATAAAAGATAATAATTTAAAAATAAAAGGAGAACAACAATGAGTAAAAAAAATATCACAATAATCTCAAGTCTTATAGCATTTATAGTAATTGTAGCTAGTGGATACTTCTTCTATAAAAACTCTGGGCAAAATAACATAAAGGCTGATCATGATAAATATTTAGCGCTTATAAATGATAATCATAATTTTGACGAAGGAGTTAAAGGTTTAGAAAACCTTGATAATGATAAAGGTCAAAAAATGTTTAAAAACATAAAAATTGAAATCAAGATTGCTAAGGAATTAAAAAATACTAACACAAGCCTTGATAATAAAGATATTGATTCAGCAAAAAAATCGTTAGAAAAAGTTGATACACTAACTATTGATAATTCGTTTGATAAAGCAATTGACTGGTTAAAAGAGGATATCACTAACTATGACAAAGTATTAAAAGAAATAAACGATGCTAAACCTGATGATATTAATACTATTATTGATAAATATAAATTTAACCACACCTCATTAAAACAAAAACTAAATGATGAAGCAAATAAAAAAGTTAGCAAAAAAGAGGAAGTCCACCAAACTGAAAATCAAAATACAAGCTCTACACTTACATTTGCAGAAAGAATAGCGAAAAACTATGAATATTATGAACATACTATAAAAAATGATTTAATATCTATGAGCAAAAGTCCTGATGGTAAAGAAGCACCTACTGATGGTATTGATGTTTCTTATAGAACGTTTGACAAACACAATAATTTAATAATGCTGAATTATACAGCTAGAGATCCTCAATACTCTGCCATTGTATTATTTAAATTAAACAATGATGGAACATGTTCCCTTGTTGAATATGGAAGCCTTCAACGCACCATTGCTACTTATAAAGCGATATATTAAAAATTTTGTAAGTGCATATTCCTATTTGAAATTATTATACTATATTTCAATAGTTATACACTTACTCCTGATACAAAAATTACAAGTTAATTTTTAAATTCATGTCACAAAAAATTAAAAGATTTATTAAACTATAAAAAGGAGATAACATATTATGAAATATTGTACACAATGTGGTAAACAAAATATCAACAACTCTAATTTTTGTGAGTTTTGTGGAGAAAAAATAAATAATAACTACACAGTTACTAACGAAGCAAAAGAAAAAGTAAAAAAAACTAAATCTTCGAAATATATAATAGCATTAACCATCCTAGTTATCATATTATCAATAGGTGGATATTGGTGGAAGACAACTTCTTCTACTAAGGCAGAGTTTATGAAAAAATATGAATCGGCAATTTCCCTAGTAAATAAAGGTGAGCTTGAAAAAGGAAAATCAGCACTTGAAGATATAAAAACAGAAGATAAATACGATGATGTGGATATAGAGAATACTATAAAATTAGTATCAGATTTATTTGACATTCAAGTTGCAATACTAGAGGAAAAAGATAATCTCTCATCCCAAATAGAGAAGTTCAATTCAAATTATTCGGGGAAATATGATAATATCAAAACGCTTGTTAATAACATATTAGCAGATAGTAAAATATTGAATAAATATTTGGAAACTGCTAAAAAATTAAAAGATTTTCAAAAAAATAATGACTTTGATAAAGCTGAGTCAGAATTAAAATCATTAAAAGAATACAAGTTTACTACTGAAAAAATATCAAAAGAATTTGAAAAGAAAGTAGCCGATATTGAATCGAAATTAGCTAATGCAAAAAAACAATTTGATGAAACTAAGACAAAAGAATCTCAAGCAAACACATCTTCTGGAGGTGTAGGTGATAACGACGTTATACCAGCAGGATCTTCTTATGTATTTAGTGGCACAGTAACTAACTCTACAACTTATAAAGAATTTAGGCAGACAAATGCTTATCAGACTATAGCAAGTAATTATGTAGGTTTTAATGCAAGTAATGCTGAAATTAAAGCTTGTCTAGAATGGCTTATCCAAAAAGGAAAAGAAGGAGCCCAAACACTACCAAGTACTGATGAATATAGAAAAGCTTTTGGTAGACAATAATACAATAAGATTAAATCGTTCTCTCTAATAAACTACATATTACTCATATAAATATATAACTGCAACACTAGTTGATTATACTTTTATAAAGTATCTTTTAAGCACATATTCTTAAAATAAAATATTAATTTCAATGAAAGGAAATATATAATCATGAATTTTTGTCCCAACTGCGGAAATAAACTAAACGAAAACTCAAATTTTTGTGGTATATGTGGTATTAAAATACAAAAAAATACTAACATGGTAAATCAAGAAAATTTGAATGAAGTTCAATCACAAATCCAATATCAAAATCAAAATGAATATAATATCTCTACAGAAAAACATAAAACAGAACAAGCACAATTCTCAAATCCATCTCAGTTTGCACAATCCACAAAAAAAGTATTAGATTCTGCAACTGAGCATTTAAACAAGTACACTGGAGAAATAGGGAGTGTAGATATTAACCTTAGAGAATTATTCTCTGAAGTTTTTAATTCTCATTCTACTGATGAGGCAGAAGAAATATTTATTTCTGGAACTAAAAAAACTACACCACCTCTAAAACAAGTATCAGAAAGCTGGGGAAAACCATGGTTGTTTTCTAGAGTTCTTGTTTGGTTCCTTATTGCATTCGCAGCATTCTGGTTTTGTATTTTTAAATTAAACGCTCAATATGCAATCCCAGGATTCATATTTGCTGGAGCATTTGCAATGCCTATTTCTGCATTAATATTCTTTTTTGAATTAAATTCATTTAAAAATATTAGTATAATGAGTACATTTAAAATATTCTTCGTTGGTGGTGCCTTCTCTTTACTTATAGCACTTCTTTTATATCAAGTTTTCCCATTAAGTTTAGAAAGTCAGATATTTGGAACATTAACCGTTACCGATGCATTCTTAATAGGACTAATAGAAGAAGTTGGAAAATTCATAATAGTTATTTACTTTGTAACTAAGCTAGATATAAAATATATTTTAAATGGCCTTCTTGTTGGTGGTGCTGTTGGAGCTGGATTTGCAGCATTTGAAACTGCTGGATATATTTTATCATTCTCTGAACAAGCTATGGAAGTAACAATTATAAGAGCTATCACTTCTATTGGTGGTCATCTTGCATGGACTGCAATAGCTGGTGGTGCATTAATAATAGTTAAAAGAACTAGTGAATTAGAGTTATCTCACTTCATGAAATCACAATTCGTTTTCTTCTTTTCATCTATTGTAATAATGCATGCTCTTTGGGATATGGATTTACCTCTTAATAGTTATTTGAAAATGGCTGGTTTAATAATATGGGTATGGATAGAATTATTCGTCATAATAAATGCTGGACTTAAAGAGATAACTAAGTATAAATATAACTCAGAAAATTAGTCAAATATTTTGCGAACCTAATTAGTTTTAACACTAGTTAGGTTTTTTATTTTTTACAAAAAGGAGTCTAATAATGACAAAAATACAAATTATACAACTAAAACAAGAAATACTTAAAGAAATAGAAATAAACAATAATAAAGAATTTAACTCTCCTGATGTTTCAGGAGATTTTTTTATTAACTATATTGGTGCATATGACAGAGAGGTTTTTGCTGTTGTCGGTCTAAATGTTAAAAAGAAACCTACCTACTGCGAAATTTGTCATATAGGTATTTTAGACCAATCCCCTATTCACTTTAGAGAAATATTTAAAGGAGCTATACTCGCTAATTCTGATTCTATTATTGTAGCTCATAACCATGTATCAGGTAGTTTAAAACCTAGTAATGAAGATATAAAAGTAACTAAAACATTAGTAGAAGCTGGTGATTTACTTGGTATAAAGGTACTAGATCATATTATTGTCACTAATTCTAACTTTTTATCTCTTAAGAAAGATAATAAAGAGTATGGAGGTATTTTATGGTAGATATTAATCAAATCATTAACTTACTTTATAACAAACTAAATTTAAATATTAACTACTCTGAATTAATATCTGAGAGTTATCTCCTTACTATAGATGAGTTAGATAGCCAATTATTACCTACTAACTTTTATGATGTAATGAAGCACAAATCATATCAAGTTATCTTTTTTTATTATGCAGATATTACGGTTTATATTTTCTATAATCCTGATATGACAAAAAAACTTTTAACAGGCATACTAAAACAAGAAAGGTTAGTGTTCAGTAAATATGAGAAAATCTAACAAAAGAAATAAAGCCTCTATCTTAGACTGGATAAAGGCTATATATGAAATAACTGTAATAATTATTAAACTATATCAAAAAGTAACAGCATAGAAAGGATAAAACAATGACAAAAATACTATCAGCAAATATTCAAATAGAATTACTAATGTCAGATGATGGCAAAGAAAGATTTATATTAAAGAAAGTTTGGGATGAAAATAAACCTATGGTCACTATATTAACATTATACCCAAGCACAAGCGAGCTTATTATAAATGATTCTACAACTACATTTATTACTAATAATGTGTACAGAAATAACTTTGGTGGATTTTATAGTGTTAATCTATATTCGAAGATTTTAACGGGAAATCGGAGATTTGAAAATCAGAAGAATACAAATAATACAAAGCATATACTAGAGTGTGCTAAAGAGTCTGATAAAATAATTATAGCTTGTGGCTCACTCCCTAAAACTAACAAACACGTAAAAGATAGATTAGATTCAATTATTTCGTTACTAGCTAAAAACAAATTAAAGAAAAAAATACTTTTTCTTACTGATAACAACAAACAAGAAAATTTTCATCCTCTAGCACCAAAAGTGAGAGCAAAATGGGAGTTTATGTGATATAATTTAGGAAAAAAATATGGAGGATTCTCATGGAAGAATTTATTTTTACTGGGGATATATTATGTGATTCAATTTTATTTATCAGAGAAGATAGAGAAAATAATACATTAAAAGAAGAAGACCCCAATTATAATATAAAAACAAGAAAAAAAGAAAATCGAAATTATACTACTAAAAAAAGTTATTCATCAAGAAAAACAAAATACTCTGATGAATTTATTCGTAACGCGACGTTAGGAGTAGACTCAATTATAAATAAAAAGGCGGTTTCTAAACGACTAGCATATTCTTTGTATTTATTATCTACAAATAAAAAATGCAATAGATTACTTGGAAATGATTTTTTCGATAAATACTTGGAAATAAAACCAGAAACTTCTAAAAAAACTAATTGTAAACTTAAAACAAGTTTAAGTGATTTTAAAATATACAATAAATCTATAGCATTTATTATATATGTGCTCACTTCATTATACTATATTAACAATCTTCCATTTTATATCACTCCACGTAAAGATGGCTTTTTAACAAAATACAAAAAAGAGTATTTTCTATATCCTAGATTAATAGACAACTTTTTACTACATAATATTCTAATGATTTTAAATCTAATAGAAAATAAAAGTTATTCCCCTGATTTAATAATAACCGAACATAATAAATTAATGGAAGAGTACAAAAATATATTCTCATCATTTGAATATAATATCTCCTGTTCTTACTTACTTATAAAAGATTCTAAAACTTCTCGCATAGCTCAATTAACTGCTCCTGTGAAATACAGTAGCTCCAGAAATGAAGATATATTTTATAAAATCTTTAAACAATTTGAAAATTTAAATGAAAAAGAATTAACAGACATTATAGAAATTATAAAAAGCCTATTTTCTAGTTCTTCTCCTACGGATGACGAATGGAAATATTTAAAAAAAGAATTATTTATTACTCATTCTACACTATATACTGAACAAAGTAGACTCCAATCAAAGTGCTATAATATAATGCTACAACTACCCGATACTCTAAGTAATATTAGAGACTCTGTTGTAGATTTACAATCAAAATTGCTCTCGTTTGATCCTAATAAATCGTCTATGTATGATAACGAAAATTATTTGGCTGGTTTATGTATGGAATTAACTTATTTAAAAGAAGTTAATTCATTTATAATCTCTACTTATAAAGATTGGGTACTGCTAATTAAAAAAATATCTACTCTATGTAAAAATGTAAAACAAATATTGAAAGAGCCAAAAAAAGCCCATCCTTTCACCCTAGATAAAACAGAGGATTCTTTAATAGCAGTTCTAAAATTGCACCCTAGTTCAATATCGAAAGAAATTGACAAAATTTTAAACATTATATATGAGGCGCATCTAACTAAAGAACCTATCTCTTTTATGAAAAAAAATAATCGAATAAAAGAACTAGCTTTCCATGTTTTTGAACATATTGGCTATGTACTCGCAAATTTACATTTTTTTTCAAACTATATTGTTAAGTTTTATGAAACGCCTGAATTATACAATTATCACCTTATATATGATGATGAACTTTGCAAATATGAAAATAAGGTATCTATTGATAATGACACTTTCAAATACTATAATGATGATGATATATATAGAGCTTTTTCTCTACTAGATATAATTACTCCTAATGATTCCCATTATGTTTTTTTTCATGCTATAACTGAAAAATTCACTGAATTAATAGAATCAAAATACTATAACATTTTAAAAAACAATTTTAGTGACGATAATAAGATAGAAATAATTAAAAACTATAAACGTCTCATTGATTGCGAAAATTTTATATCACAAACTAAAATTATTATATACAACAAAAATATCAAAAAACTACTGAATTCCATAAAAAAAAATAAAAATAATATTAATATAATTAATATAGACTTTTTCGAATCAAAATTAGAATCTTTAATAATTTGACCACTGCTTTAAAGTAGTGGTTTTTAATTTATATAAGTATTATTTGTCTTTTTTTCTTATTAGATTTTTTTCGCCAAATTTTATGATAAACATTATTCTTCTTTATGTTATCATATCATTAGAAAATGCACTTTCAAAAAAATATATAGAGCAAGTACTTGACTTCTAAAAAATATATGGGTCGCCTGGGTAACCCAAGTAACCCAAAAAAATAAAAAGAAGGTATAAAACAATGAAAAAAATTTTTAACATGAATGATGTAAAAAAAACAATAGATATACTAGTAAAACATGGAGTATACAAAATAAATATCCGCAGTATTGGAGGAAGAATAACTAATGCTATCTTTTTTACGAACAAATGGGAAGACATACTAAAACATATTGAATTAATTGATAACGAAGCTAACATTTACACTACGTTTAATTATTTCAAACTGAGTAATAAAGAGACTGTTAGTGATAATGATATCGAAAGAATCAAATTCATTCTATTAGACATCGATCCAGAACGCCCAAGTAATACTCCTTCTACAAATGAACAAAAAGAAGAAGCGAAAAAGGTATTTGATGATTGTCTACATTATTTAAAGGAAAATAACATCCAATATTATTATACTTTTGATTCAGGAAATGGTTTTCATGCATTAATACCTATCGATATCGAATGCACTAAAGAGAATCGTGGAATCATTAAAGAACTACTATCGCATTTAGATAACAGATTTTCTTCGCAAGTAGCACATGTAGATACAAGCGTATTTAACCCAGCTAGAATTACTAGATTATACGGTACATTAAACATGAAAGGCCTGAAAAACGGTATTGAAAATTGTCGACTTTCAAAGTTTTTAGATGACCATTCAGGTGGTAAAATTAACAATTTCAATCTTGTAAAAAATATAATTAGTAAAAACAAAGTTGAAAACATAGACATTGATAATTTGATAACCCGTAAACCATACTTACTTGTCAAAAATCCTATGGAATGGCTATCCTCTTACAACCTAACTGTAGAGAAGATAAAAGATTTAGATGGAGCTTGTCTGTATAAGTTCGATAAATGTCCAATGAGAGACCATCATAATCCAGATAAAGGTCACTATTTTATAGTAAAAGAAAATAATAAATGTTATTTCGGGTGCCACCATGACAGCTGTGGAAATCAGAATATACATACATTCAACACCAAATATCCATGTCCAGATGAACTACTTTTATATTATGATGAAACACCTTCTTTTGAAGGGATAAAAAATGGAAAGAAATATAAATTTTATAGCTATATTCTAGATAAAACAGGTATTATAGTCGAAGATAAAGAAAAGGGTCCCATCACCATTACTACTAATCCAATCTTTATTAGTAATGTCATATACAACAGAGACTCTAAAGAATTTGATTATGAAATAAAATCACTTAGCATAGGTCAGATCAAAAACACCTTCTACTTAAAAGGACATGAATTTAATGCTCTAGCCTTACGCAATATTTTATCTAAAAAAGGAGTAATGGTTAGCAACGAGTACAAACTTCTTACCTACCTGCAACTTCAGGCTCATAAAGCTAAAATCAGCGCTATCCATAGTTATGTAGGATGGGTTAAGTATGACAAACTTGTTTATAATCTGTGTAAAAGTTATGGTGATGATAAAGAAAGCGCACTCAACAAGGATAGTATTTTTAAATTATCACCCTCTGGAGACTATGAAAATGTTATAAACCTAGTAAATAACGAAATAATAGGTACTAATATGGAAATTGCGTTAGCTGTAAGCTTTTCTTCGATAGTTCTAGGTTATCTTTCTAAACATGATTTTCCTGATATTGGATCACTAATTGTCAACATCATGGGACGTAGTTCAACAGGGAAAACTACAGCCTTACATTTTATACAGAGCGTCTATGGTAATCCTACAGAAAACTTAAAGACATTTAATGCGACATCTAATGCATTACTAGGGATGTTATCTGACAATTACGGAGTAGCCACTGTCATAGATGAGCTGTCTAGTAGTACTATAAATGATATGACTTCATTAGTTTATCAAATAGCAGGAGGAAAATCCAAGCAAAGATTAAACTCTGATTCAACACTGAAAGAACAAAAGACCTTCAATACGACTATAATATGCTCATCTGAAATCGGATTTCATTCTAGACTAAAAGATAACCCTGGACTAAGAATGAGACTAATTGAAATAGATTTAGATGAGCCTTGGACAAAAGATGCTAGTAGTTCTAATAGTATAAAAAGGTTAGCAAACGAAAACTATGGTATACTTGCTAATGAATTTATGAAAGCTTTGTTTTTACATAAGAGAGGCACTCAACTAATATTAGATCATTTTATAAAAGCAAAAGACAAGATAATTGCCTCTATTGCTGAATCAGAATATAGAGATAGAATTAGCGTTCTTTATGCAACAATTCTCGCTGGTGCAACACTCACAAAAGAGTTGTTAAATGTTCAACTTGATGAAGAAAAAATAATCCAACTATTTGTAAAGCTAGAGGAAAAAGAAATACCTAATAGAAAAGGAATTCCTGAAGACGTACATGAAAAAATAATCGAATTTATTCACAAGAACGCTACTAGGTTTTACTATGATACAACAACTGTTCGATCTTCTGGGAAAATAGGCATAATGAAAAAAGAAAACCAAGCTGTATATGCTTATATATTTACTGGTGAATTTGAGAAATTTTTACACAGAGAATTAAAAATAGAAGACGTAAAGTTAGCCATTAACAGATTAATTAATGAAGAAATTATCATTAACAAGTCTGATAGTAAAAGGAAGGCATCACGAATCTATATAGCAAACATACGAGAAAAATGTTACAAAGTTAAAGTACCAATAGAAGATTATGACTTAATTATTAATGAAATCGGACGAGATACCACCGATTTTCTAAGACCTCAGTCCCCTTCTAAGTTCGAGGACTTTGAATCAAAATCGGTTGATGATATAGATTTATCTTAAAATTATAAGGAAAGTTTATGAAGTAATAATATTAAATCAGATAAAAGGAGGTTCTTATGATTACTATAACTTACAAAGATGTTATGCATCTAGGATTCCCGAAACATACCGCTCGCTCGGTGATAAAACAAGCGAAAGCTCAGCTTGTTAATAGAGGTTACACTATTTATGAAAACAACCGCATTGGCACAGTTCCAAAAGAAATTGTTGAAGAAATACTCGGTTTGAAATTTCCTATACAGGAGGATATAGCGTAATGACAAAAACAAAATTCCCCGGAGTTTATAAAAATGAAAAAACAGGTTACTTTTTCTACAACGTGGAACTCGGTGTGGACCAGATAACTGGTAAAAGAATTCAGAAGAAAGGTAGCCGTGATTCTCACGGTTTACCTTTCAAATCAGCAAAATCTTGTAATGATGAGCTGATAAAAGTAAAAGCAAAATTTAAAGAATCTAAAGGTGGTTCTCATAACTATAATATGACCTATGAGCAATTCATGAATACAGTTTATTTGCCATACTACAAATCAACAGTAAGTCAAAATACATGGAAGAATAGAAAAACTATATTACCTATTTTTATAAATAGATTCAAAGGAAAGAAACTACGTAACATTAGTATTGCCGATTGTGAAAATTTTAGAATCTACTTATTAAATCATAGCGGATATTCTCAAGCATACTGCTCTCTATTATACGGAGCATTTAGAAAGTCTTTAGATTATGCTGTTTTTAGACAATTTCTTCCGGAAAACGTATCAAAAAAAACGTCAGCAATTCCTAAGGGAAAGTCGAATATCCCTTACTGGACTAAGAATGAGTTTGAGAAAGTAATTTCTACCTTTGATAAAAGTGATTATCTAGAGCACCTTCACTTCGTTATGATATGGCTCTACTATGTAACTGGAGTACGTGTTTCAGAAGGCTTAGCATTATATTGGTCAGATATTGATTTCACTAAAAAAACATTAAGAGTTCATCATAATCTTGATATGAAGTCTAAAAAAGAATATACACGAAGCCTAACTCTTAAAACTGAAAATAGCAAACGTATCATCTCACTAGATGATGATACTATAAAGATATTAAAGGAGTGGAAAAGACGACAACAAAAATTAGTAAATAGTCATTTTATAATGAGTTATGATGGTACCCCTTTACATAGATGTATTGTTGGTAGAATAATTAATAAACATTCGAAACTAGCTGGTGTTCACACAATTCAAGCTAAAGGACTAAGGCATAGTCATGCTAGCTATTTAATTAATGAACATAACGCTGATATACTAGTAATATCTAAAAGATTAGGTCACTCTAGTCCAGAGATAACACTAAAACATTACTCTCATCTTTGGGGTAATAATGATAGAAGTATCGCTGATATGATTACTGGAAATATTAAAATTAAATTCAGTAATGAATCGAAATCTACCTTTACAGGTAATCAATATATCTCTAACGAAATAATAAAAACTCCTATTCAAAGCACCTCTATAAAAAATGATACCCTCACTATATAAAAAAAACAAAATAACCTTCTTACTATCCTCCAAATAAAGATATAATAAGAAGGTTATACCCTATTATATATATATATATATCATTTAGAAACAATATATAACATTTACCTAATATCAATAGCGTGCTTGACTGAAATCTGTTGCTTTTCTACTTTATTTATGCTAAAATAAAAATATAAAAGAGAGAGCCGTTTTAAAGACGATAGCTCTGATAATATTAGTTAAAAATAACTATCTTAACCCGCTAAAGTTTAAAGATGGTTATTTTTTGTTGTCATTTTTAAATGCTGTAATGCACACACCAATCATTGTCACAATCAAAAGATTTATTCCAATAATCGTTTGTACAATTTCATAAGCTGACAACTCGCTACTCCTTTCGTTCAGATTTTAGTGTATGCGAGCATAGCACCATCCCCTTTCGTATTGAAGTAGCCACCATCTTTATCGCCGTATTGCTACGACTAACTTCTCTCTCCATTGTTGATTATAGCAGATTATTTTTAACTTATCAACCATTTATAAGTGTTGATATAACAGTAATTTTCACTAAAATTTTATAAAAATATCACCCTGCCATTTTCCCTGCCGAAACAAAAAAATCAATTTCAAAACTCTATAATATCAATAGTTAAGGCCATATTTTGTTACATTTGAGTGGGAATAATTGTAAAAACTTATCAAATCGTTGATATAATCAACTTATAACAATACTTGATTTCCATAAATGCAACCATTTTGCAACCAATAAATAAAAATTGTTAGCTTAAAAAAAGTAAAGGGCAAGAGTATTTTTTCGTAACCTTAAAAATCTTCCTTGCTGATCCTTTACTTTTTTTATTTTTTGCTATCTTTCTCTTGTGCGAAAGCATACGGAAAGAATAAATTATCCACTCTATACTTTCAGTCTTACAGTATATAGCAAAAAAATCGCCCTAATATTCTCTTTTTAACATTCTTGCTCTGCACCGGAAAGAATGACTTTGTATTATTTTCGTTTTCGTGTTATACTTACATCGTTACTTTTTCACTAATCTCGTAACAGAGGGAGGTGTAACTCTATGCTTAATATTATATTTACTTTTATTATTTCTATCACGGCAAGTGTATTTGCTTATTATATTTGCAAATGGTTAGATAGATTTTTTAAAAAGTAACTAGCCTATATAAAAAAGACAGGATTCACGGTCCTGTCTTTTCTCTATGCAAATTATATTTACTTTTTGCTTATACCCTAATTTTAAACTAATACTTTCTTTTTGTCAATTCCCTTATAAAAAATTACAAAAAGTAATTTTAGACTTCCACATCATTTTAAAATGGAAATAACAGTGAGAACTTATCTTAACTTTTCATTATTATTTAAAATGTCTAGATTTTTTTGACCAATTTGGGTCAGTAAATCGCCTACGAATATAACGACGTGTACAAATATTAAATTTTTTTTTAGAAATCACGCAATAATTTGCAGTTTCTATTTGCGCTTCATTAATATACTTTTGCTTTCTTATTGCCATATAGACAATAATCTTGTCCGAACAATTACAACTGTCATCCTGAAATTCCAAACATAAATTATTAGAAATTGGCATATATATCTGTCTCCAATTATCTGTCGCAACTACAGGATTATCACTTGTAATAAAATCACCAATAGCAATATGGAAATTCATATTTTTAGGTTTCTTTAATGCCTTTAAAAGCTTTTCGAAATTACCCGCTTGTCTAAAAAAATTATTAAATTTTATAATTTCATTTTTACTATTCTTTATTTCCTCTAATTCTATTGGATATTTTCTTGGAGTATAATTCATATTTTCTAGAGATTGAACAAAATTAATTCTTCCTCGATCAGTTCTAATGAACTGTATATACATATATGTAAATAAAAATTCTATATCCTCTTTATTTATGTCTACAGTAGGACGTCCTCTCCAAGGAATTTTAATAGTTTCTATAATTTTTTCTATAATTGTATTAAGTTTACTTTCAAGTGAACTCAATTTTTTCTCTAAAATATTATCGATTTCTAATTTGTTATCTTTAGACCGTCCCTCATATGTATGATTAGCTGAACAAACTTTTTCATAATTCATATATTTAATTGGATCGTCCTTAGCTAATCTCATATATACATAAAATTTATCATCATCATTTGCAAAATGTTTAAGCAATGCTCTAGGATAATAATGTTGTTTTTTTACAACCATATCAAATATACCTCCCTATTTTTTCTAATATAATAAGTAACAAAAAAATTAAATATCTATAATATGTAAATGTTTCCCTCATTTTTTATTTTATATCCAATTTCTATTAATTAAAAAAATTTTCTTAACTACTCATCTACCTAATAACTCCTACTTCTTTCATTTTTATAAGTCATATTTTATATCTATATTTTATAATATAATTTGTATTTTTACACATTATTATATTCCGTTCTTCCTTTATTATATCATTATTTTATGTATTTTATCAATACTTTGATATTTATAAATTTAATTTTATTTTTATTGATTTTTATATTAATATACGTTACATTATCTTATACCAATACCTACAATAAAAATTAATATAATTTTAGGGTTAGATATAATATTTTTAATTTATTTTTCTATATCAGATAGCTTTTTAGAAATTAAAAAATGATTAATTTTATTTATTAATATTTTAATCACTATAATAAGGACCACCCCTGAAAAGGGGTGGTTTTCTCTGTGGGTATAACCCTTTG
>ERZ773087.762-NODE-762-length-22824-cov-83.433265_pt1 | contig 22824 bp, 13 predicted proteins | sample MGYA00511375_ERZ773087 | MGnify/ENA primary metagenome ERZ773087 (study PRJEB29015, sample SAMEA2737995) | human oral metagenome | biome: human oral; feature: human-associated habitat; material: dental | place: China | collected 2063 ...
CATCCACTCCGTCCAGCAGGGGAGCGCCCGACGACGGATCCCTGTAGGACAGGCCGAGCCCGCCGAGCAGCACCCGCCCGCCGCCCCCGTGGGCGGCGTGCGCCTTCCTGGAGCGCCACCACGGCTTGCGAGCCGGACGAAGCGACGCCCTCTCCTGGGCCTCAGAGTTCGACATGCTCCCATTCTGGCAGCGGATACCCAAAAACGCTCAGGGGCGCGCGGGGGGAGGGGTGAGAAGGGTTCGCGTTGATTCGTGGGATACTGGGGGTGCGAGCGGCAGGGCGGCTCTGTCTCTCGCGTTGTTTTCCCCAGGTGCACGGGGCTTGAACCCCGCCAGCGCTGCCAGCGTTCGTGGCGGCGCCCGGCATCTCCGTGCGCGCGGGGGTGAGCCGTTGGGTTTGCACAGTCATCCGACTGGTTCTTCGTATTCCCCGCCTCCGCGGGGCCCTTCTTTATTGAACTTGGGCTTGCAACTTTTTCTCGTGGTGGTACTATGTTGTCTGTCGGGCAACCGCCCGGCCTGGAAAACACAAGGGCCCACCGTCGGCAAACGGCGGGCCCTGCGGAGCCGGGACGGCTCGTGCTTTGAGCAAGCGCCCCCAGTCTATCCCGGCTCCTCGTCTGGTGTGGGTTGTGCAACCCGCAGAGAGGAGTAGCCATGAGCTACTGGATTTCGTCCCCCATCGGTCGTGTGGTCGTCGGGAACCGTGAAACCCGCGAGTACCACCGCGTCGCGAACGTGAACGCGAACTGCCAGTTGCCCGAGATCGTCCGGTCGCGGCGGCTCGTCGGTTTCACCCCCGATTCGGTGGCCCAGGCGGTGGCGGAGGGCTTCGACCCCTGCTGGTACTGTTCGCGCTGAGCCGTCTTCGCCCGGAAGTGTGAGGAACCTCTCCCACTTCCGGGCGTCGAGGGTTATTATGGAACGGATTTCGTCTCAGGGCTGAGAGGGAGAGCAATATGGCCCGGAAAGTCGATGGCAAGGTCGTGGAGGCACCAGTAGTGGCCGCTGCGCCGCCGCCCCCGGAGTTCCCGCGGGCCGAACCCGGTCTGACCGCCGAGGGGCTGTCCGGGCTCACCCGCTCCTTCTGGGCGAAGAGCGGCAAACGGAACCCCACTGACTGGCTGTCCGTCCCGCAGCACCTGATGGACGCGGCCGACGTGGCGGGCAGGCTCTTCGACTCCTACCTCAGCGAGCACCACCGTGCGCTCATGGCCTCCGTGTGGGGCGGCGACCGGGCGAAGGCGCGCACCAGCCTCGTCTTCCTGGCGGGCGTCCACGACGTGGGGAAGGCATCGCTGCCCTTCTGCTGCCAGCACGGCCCGCTCGCCGACTTCGTCCGCGCCCACGGCGTCCGCGTCCCCCAACGTCGGGACGTGCCGGACCGCGGGGTTCTTCCCCATGGTTTCGCCAGCCGGTTCGCCTTCGTCAATGCGATTGCGGAGGGTGGCGGGGACCGGAGGCGCGCGTCCAAATGGGCGGCGATCATCGGCGTCCACCACGGGCGCTACCCGGACGGCGCGCAGATCAAAGCAGCGCGCGACGCCTACAACGGAGAACTCGGCCGCCCACAGAAAGAACCTCGTTGGGAGCAGTCCCGCCAGGAACTCATCGAGTGGATGGCCCGTCGCAGCGGCTTCCCGCTGAAGTCATCAGCGCCGACGGCGCTCCCCCGGCTGCCGATCGCGGTGGCCTCGGCCTACGCCTCGGCGGTCGTCATCGCCGACTGGATCGCCTCGAACGAGGACTACTTCCCCCTGCGCGCCCAAGCCGGACGGGAGCGGGAACTCACCGCGGACGAGCAGTGGGAGCGCGTCGAACGCGGGTGGGGGCTCGCCGACATGCCCCGCCCGATGACGGTGCCCCCCACGGCAGGCGGATCCCCCGAGTCGTACTACCGCCACCGCTTCGGCTGGGGGCCGGCGATCACCCCCACCGACGCCCAGATCGCAGCGGTGAGGCTGGCCGAGGAGGCCGACCCCGACCTCATGATCGTCGAGGCGCCGCCGGGGTCGGGGAAGACCGAACTCGCCTTCGCCGTCGCCGAGCGGATGGTCCGCTCCCGGGGACTGCAGGGCGTGTTCATCGGGCTGCCCACGCAGGCGACCACCAACGCCATGTACGAGCGCGCCACGAAATGGCTGACGAACCTGCTGGGTGACAGCCCGCAGCGCCTCGGCATCCACTTGGCCCACGGCAAGAACGACCTCAACGACGCCTTCGCCAAGTTGCTGGACCGCGACCGCGGGTACCCGGTGCAGGTCCACGACGAGGAAGAGGGGAATTCCGGGGAGGACTACTCCTCTCTCCGTGCCAGCGCGTGGATGGCCGGTCGGTGGCGCGCCACCCTGTCGCCCGTCGTGATCGGTACGATCGACCAGGTCCTGCTGACTGCGCTCAAGTCGCGCCATGTCCTGGTCCGCCACCTGGGGCTGATGGGGAAAGCCGTGATCCTCGACGAGGTCCACGCGGCCGACACCTACATGGGCACCTACTTGAAGGCTGCGCTCACCTGGTTGGGCATGTACGGGATCCCCGTGGTCCTCCTCTCAGCGACCCTTCCGGCGGAGCGCAGGATCGAACTCGCCGAGGCGTACAGGCGGGGCCGGTGCCGCCGCGAGGTCGACGACAGCGCCCGCCTCGACGGCAATATCGGGTACCCCGTGCTCACGACGGTTTCAAGGGGCGGGCGGGAAGTCGATGTCCACGTCGTCGGAGGCGGGGGCTCCGAGGCGCACAGAACGATACTCCCGCTGGTCGCGCAGTCCCCGCAGGACCTCGTGCCCGTGCTCGACGAGGCGCTCGCCGAGGGCGGGTGCGCCGTCGTCATCCGCAACACCGTGAAGGACGCGCAGGCCACTTACGACGCCCTCGCCCCGCACTTCGGCGCGGACGGGGTGACGCTGCTGCACTCCCGCTTCATCGCGAGCGACCGGGCGGCGCGCGACGAGCGGATGCTGCGCCTCTTCGGCAAGGACAGCGCTGCGCGGCCCCGCAGGCACGTGGTCGTCGCCACCCAGGTCATCGAGCAGAGCCTCGACGTCGACTTCGACGTGATGATCACCGACCCCGCGCCCATGGACCTCGTGCTGCAGAGGATCGGGCGGCTCCACCGCCACCCCGGCAGGAAGCGCCCGGCTCCGCTGCGGGAAGCCCGCTGCCACGTGATGGTCGCCGACACGGGGACAGCGCCGTGGGCATACTCGGGCGGGACTGACGTCGTCTACGAGCGCTCCCACGTGCTCCGCGCCCTCGGCATCCTGGCGGACCGCGGACGGATCGGAGTCGAGCGGCCCGGGGACTACGCGGAACTCACCCAACTCGCCTACTCGGACGAGGCAGTCGGCCCCGTCACCTGGACCGGGGCGCTCCAGGAAGCGGAGCGGCAGGCGCGGAATAACGCGAATACCGCAGTGGATCGTGCGAGAACGTGGTGCCTCACCGGCCCCAGGCTCCCGCAATGGAACGCGGACAGACTCGAGGAGTCGTTCGTCGGCAACGCCGCAACCGGGGACGGCGCCCCCAAAGGCCGGCAAGCCGCCGCACAGGCCGCCGTCAGGGACTCCGAGGACCAGATCCCCGTTCTCCTGGTCGCAGTCGATCCCGGCATGGGTTGCGTCCCCATCAAGCCGCCCTGGCAGCTCGACGCCGATGGGGAGACCATCCCCATTGACGTGAGCACCTGGCCCAGTCCCGGCCTCGTGCGGGAGATGCGCACGTGGAGCGTCTCGCTGCCGCCGTGGCCGTTCCGCGAGACCGGGAAAGGGATCGACGAAGTGGTGGACGCAGTTGCGTGCGCCATCTGGGACGATGAGGCCACCAGGGATTGGGAGTGCCTGGAGCACCCGTTGCTCCGCGGCGAACTGGTCCTGGGGATGTACAGGACCGACGAGGGGTCCACCCGGTTGGAGCGGGACCTGCTCAAATGCCACCTCATTTACACCCAGGAGAGAGGATTGGAGGTGCGGGCCCGATGACGGACCCTGATTACAACCTGCTGGACGAGGCGTGGATCCCCGTCCGGCTGCTCGACGGGAGCGTCGAGAAAATGGGGTTGCTCGACGTGTTCCGCAACACGAACGAGATCACGGATCTCGCCTGCGAGCTGCCCACTCAGAAGATCGCGATCCAAAGGATCCTGTTGGCGGTCTGCTACCGCGTGAAACCGTCGCATGATGATGCGGAGGGGGAGCCTCTCAACGCGGACGAGGACTGGCTCGTTCAGTGGCGGGTCGGTGCCCCCACCGACGAGGCGCTCGTCTACCTGGAACGGTGGCGCGACAGGTTCTTCCTCTTCGGTGGACAGCGTCCCTTCATGCAGGCTCCGGACCTGCGCACTGCGAAAGACGCGGTGTCCGGGCTGGAGAAGATCATCGCTGATATTCCGAACGGTGAGCAGTTCTTCACGACCCGGAATACCAGGGCTATCGCGCGTATCCCCGCCGATGAGGCGGCCCTCTGGCTGGTCCACGCCCACGCCTACGACCCCTCCGGCATCCGGTCGGGCGCGGTGGGCGATCCCGATGTGAAGGGCGGGAAGGGCTACCCGATCGGCCCCTCGTGGTGCGGGCAGACGGGGACGGTTCTGCTCAAGGGCAAGAACCTCGACGAGACGCTGGTCCTCAACCTCGTCCCATTCGATTCGGGGCCGTTGCAGGGCCCGGATCCCACGGGGGACAAGGGGGCGTGCACGTGGGAGGCCGAGGACGTCGAAACCGCGCAACGTAGGGATTTCAGCCGGGACGGGGATCCCGACCCGGCTGGGATCAGCATTCCGCGGCTGTTCACGTGGCACTCGAGGCGCATCCGCCTGGTCGGTGACAGGAGCGGGGTGACGGGGGTCGTGCTGGCGCAGGGCGACAAACTGGCTCCGCAGAACATGCAGCGCTTCGAGCCGATGAGCCTATGGCGCTACTCGATGCCGCAGTCGAGGAAGTTCCGCGAGCACACCTACATGCCGAGGAAGCACGAGCCGGGCCGGGCGCTGTGGCGGAACCTGCCGGGAATACTGCCCGGACTGGGGGTTATTGAGGGATTCGACAAGGGGAAGCAACGGGAGTTCCTCCCCGCGCAGACGCTGGGATTTCACGAGGGGATCGAGCAAGGACCTGGTGCGGAATATCCCGTGCGTGTTCGGGTCGAAGCCGTTGGCGTCACCTATGGGCCGCAGGAGGCGACCTTCGAGGACCTGTACCACGACGAGCTCAGCTTTTCGACGGCGCTCCTCAAAGAGAAGGGCGAGGAGCTTCCGCATCTCATCGACGGCCAGGTGAGGCGCACAGAGCAGGTGGCCTCGCGCGTCGGCATTTTCGCCGCGAACCTGGCCAGGGCAGCCGGCCAGAGCGGTGACGGCGCGGGCGACGGGGCGCGGGATCGTGCGAGGGAGCAGTTCTTCGCCCTCGTCGACGACCCGTTCCGCCGGTGGCTCGCCCGACTCGATGGGGACTCCGACGTGGACGCGGTGCGCGGCGAGTGGCACGGGGAAGTGAGGCGCATCGTGGGGCTCCTCGCCAAACGCCTGGTGGATGAGGCCCCGCCCAGTGCGACGATCGGCCGTGAGACGAAGGGCGGCTTCATGAGCGTTGGTATAGCGGAGAACATCCTGTGGGCGGCCGTGAACAAGACGATGCCCAGAACCGAAGACCAAATGAAAGAAGGCGAGAAATGACTGGTGAAGAGGTCGGCGCCCGGCAGGCGGACTCCGCATCGAAGTTGTGCCCCGAGACTGCCGTGCTCAACCGCTCTTGGGAGAGTGCTGAGAAAGTGAGGAAATGGGTGAGGTGGGTGATCCCGCGCCGACTCAGCGGCAGGGAAGCATCGGCCATGGCCGCCCGCGCCCAATTGCGGCACGGCGCAGGCAAGGAGGTCGGAGCTGTCCCATCGATCTGGGCGTACACGCTCGAATCCCAGAGGCCGGAACTGAGCGATCTGAAACCGTCCTGGGGGGAGAACGCAGTCCATACCGCCTTGACGCTGTGGGCCAGGCACCAGGGCTCCAACGCAGTGCCCATGCACATGGTCGAAGCCAAGGAGACTCCCCGGTCGTTCGGCGCGGCAGTGCGCGCTCTGGCCGAGAAGGGGAGGGGCGAGAAACGCCCCGAGGAGACCCCCGTGTACCGGCGCCTGTCCTCCGTGGTCGCCGCGCAGACCTTCGGCGCCCTCGCGCACCACCTACGGGGCATCGTCGATCTGCTCGAGACGGCGGAGATACCCATGGACTACGGGATCCTCGCCGCCGACCTCTTCGAGTGGCAGATCCCCCAGTACCGCAGTGCCGTCACCCGACGATGGGGGCGGCAGTTCGCGCACACCGTCCTTCCCGCCGAGAACGCCGGGGACAAGGCCCCGGAATAACGCACCACCCACCTGTTAGCAACGACGCACACCGAAAGGAACACCTTCAATGTCTCGTTTTATCGATATTCACGTCCTGCAGACCCTTCCCCCCTCGAACCCCAACCGCGACGACACCGGGGCGCCCAAGACCGCGACCTTCGGAGGAGTGCGGCGGATGCGCATCTCCTCGCAGGCCATCAAGCGCGCGACGCGGGAGGACTTCGAGAAGCACGCCCCGGAGGGGAACCGCGGGATCCGCACCAAGCTCGTCGTCGAACTGGTGAGGGCGGCGATCGTCGAACGCGCCCCCCAGCTGGCCCAGAGCGCCGCGGAGCTCGCGGAAATGGGCCTGGTCGAAATAGGGTTCAAGCTCACCGAGCCCAAGCGCAAGAAGAACGAGGAGGCGACCGACCAGAAACTCAAGGAAGCGGGTTTCCTCGTGTTCCTCTCGGCGAAGCAGATCGAGCACCTCGCCGAGGCGCTGGTCTCCGTGGCGGACGCCGAGGACCGGAAGAAGGCGTTCAAAGCCCTCAAACCGAAGACCCTGGTCGACACGGACCACTCGATCAGCATCGCGCTCTTCGGGCGGATGGTCGCCGAACCCAATTCCCTCAACGTCGATGCCGCCTGCCAGGTCGCACACGCCCTGGGAGTGGGCGAGGTCGAGTCCGAGTACGACTACTACACCGCCGTCGACGACGAGAAGAAGCGTGACGACGAGGCCGATGAGGGCGCCGGGATGATCGGCACCATCGAGTTCGCCTCGGCCACCGTCTACCGCTACGCGACGATCAACGTCGACCTGCTCGAGGAGAACCTCGGCTCCGTGGACGCCGCTGACGATGCGATCAGGCTGTTCATCGACAGTTTCGTGCGCGCTATGCCCACGGGAAAGGTCACGACCTTCGCGAACCGGACCCTCCCCGACGCCGTCGTCGTCCAGGTGCGGGACGACCAGTCGATCAACCTCGTCGGCGCGTTCGAGGAGCCCGTTTCCGCCAAAGCTGCGGGCGACGGAACGAAGAAGGGGTTCGCGGGGCCCGCGGTCAAGCGGCTCGTCGCATTCGAGAAGGACATGCGGGCGCTGACCGGGATGACCCCGAAGGCCTCGTTGGTGGCGTGGACCACGCACAAGGCCGAGTCGATCGCCGAACTCGGCCAGCAGGTCCGCCTCGTCGACCTGGGCGGCGCCGCCGTTGACGCTCTTCGAGGGCAGCAATGAGTGAAGTCCTGGTACTAAGACTGGCGGGTCCCTTGCAGTCATGGGGCTCCTCCAGCCGGTTCACACGGCGATCGACCGAGGCGTTCCCCACGAAAAGTGGGATCGTCGGGTTGCTCGCCGCTGCCCAGGGGCGTAGGAGGACGGACCCGATCGAGGACCTCGCGGAACTGCGCATGGCCGTGCGGATCGACCAGCCGGGCGAGCTGCTGCGCGACTTCCACACAGCCCACAGGGGCAAGACCCCGATGCCGCTCTCCGACCGCTTCTACTGGTCCGACGCGGTGTTCGCCGCCTTCGTCGAAGGGCCCGACGGACTGATCGACGCCCTCGCCAGCGCGATCCGCCGCCCGGCGTTCCCGCTGTACCTCGGGCGCAGGGCGTGCCCCCCTGCGCTTCCGCTCTTCCTCGCGGTGGAATCCGATCCGATTTGGGAGGTCGTCCGGAGCACTGGGTGGCTCGCTTCGGGATTCCACCGAAAGCGCCAGCGGGCCAAGCGCGAGGTCCAGGTCCGGGTGGTCGCCGACGCGGGGATCGTCCCCGGTGCGGACGAGTCCACGCCCGGGCGCACCCTCCAGGACGTGCCGGTCAGTTTCGACTCCGAGCGGCGGCTCTACACGTTCCGCCAAGTCGAGGAGGCGAGCGTGCTCTTGCAGAACCCCGAGTACGACGAGTCGGCGCCCAGGAAGGCGCTGACGGGCGGCCACGACCCCATGGAGGTGCTCTGAATGTTCCTCACCCGAATCTTCCTCAACCCCAGCAGACGGGGGTGCAGGGAACTGATCTCGAGCAGGCAGCGCCTCCACGCGGCGGTACTGGGCTGCTTCCCCCCGGGCGCCCTGGACGCCCCTGAGGAGGGCAGGCTCCTGTGGCGGCTCGACGGGTCTGGCGCGGCGCGGGCCTCCAGGCGCGCAGTCGGCGGTCGCGCCCACGAGGCGCTGATCCTCTACGTCTCCAGCCCGGTGCCGATGGACCCCTCGCTGATCGTGGAAACAGCGGGGTACGCGACGGACGAGGGCGTCACGGTGCGCGACACGGGCGCCTTCCTCGAAGCGCTGAGCCCCGGGCAGCGATGGGGTTTCCGGATCACCGTCAACCCCACGTTCCGCGACACCAAGCAGCGCAACGGGAAGGGGAAGAAGAAGACCCTCGCGCACGTCACGATCGCCCAACAGACCCAGTGGCTGCTGGACCGGACCGAGGCGAACGGCTTCTCCATCCTCACCTCCCACGAGATCGGCGGGGACCTGCCGGTCCTCGAGGACGAGGCGGGGGAGCGCGTCGACGGCGCCAACCTCGTCGTCGACTGCGTCGGCCGGGGCATCGAGAAGTTCCAGCACGACGGCACGTACGTGACGATCCAGATGGCGACGTTCCAAGGAGTCCTGGAGGTGCGCGACCCCGCGAGACTCCGCGCCTGCCTCGTCGGCGGAATGGGACGGTCCAAAGCCTACGGCTGCGGGCTGATGACGTTGGCGCGGCCATGACGCCGATACCGGGAGCGCGGCCCCCTGACCCGAAGGACCTCGTTCGGGTCAGGGACCGCCTCACGTTCCTCTACGTGGAGCGGTGCGTCATCCACCGCGACTCCAACGCGATCACCATCACCGACAGCAGAGGGGTGGCGCACGTCCCCGCCGCAGCGCTGTCGGTCCTCCTCATGGGGCCTGGCGTCAAGATCACGCACTCCGCCGTCTCGGTGCTCTCCGAGAGCGGATCGACTGCGGTGTGGGTAGGGGAGAACGGCGTGCGGTACTACGCCCACGGGAACCCGCCGTCGCGTTCCTCCAGGCTCCTGGAGGCCCAGGCCAAGGCCGTCAGCGACCCCGCGCTGCGCCTCGCCGTCGCGCGCCAGATGTACCTCATGCGCTTCCAGGGCGAGGACGTCGCGAAGCTCAGCCTGCAGCAGTTGCGCGGGCGCGAAGGGGCACGGGTGCGGCGCCTGTACCGGCACAACTCCCAGCGCACCGGGATCCCCTGGGACAGGCGCGAGTATGACCCGGACGACTTCGAGGGCGGGTCGGTGGTGAACCAGGCGCTCTCGGCCGCCAATTCCGCCCTGTACGGCGTGGTCCACGCGGTGATCGTCGCCCTCGGCTGCTCGCCAGGACTCGGATTCGTGCACAGCGGCACCTACAGGGCGTTCGTCTACGACATCGCGGACCTGTACAAAGCGGACCTGTCCATCCCCGTTGCCTTCGACGTCGCCGCCCTGGGAGGCGAAGCGCCGATCGGCACGGAGGCGAGGCGGCGCGTTCGCGACGCCCTCCGCGAATCCCGCCTGCTTGAGCAGGCCGTGCGGGACATCAAGGCCCTCCTGGCCCTGAGCGGCGACCCCGTTGACGCCGATGATGACGACGAGGCCCTGATCGTCGACGACTTGCACCTGTGGGACGACTTCGAGGGGACCGTCGCCGCGGGGGTGTCCTACGAGGAACGGGCCGGGACATGATCGTGCTCGTCCTCTCGGCCGTGCCCGAAGGGCTGCGCGGGCATGTCACGCGGTGGCTCCTGGAGATATCTCCGGGCGTGTTCGTGGGAAACCTGGGCAGTCGCGTCCGAGAACGGTTGTGGGAGATCGTCATCAAGACCATGGGGAGCGGCCGGGCGATCATGGTCTACAGGGCCCGCAACGAGCAGGGCCTCGAGTTCCTCACCTGGGGCGACCCCTGGCGCCCCGTGGACTTCGAGGGCATACGGCTTATGATGCGCCCAGCGGTCGCCCAAGGGCGGGGCCAGTACACAGACCCCGCCGACGCGCCCGACACTGCCCGCCGTTTGCGCGGGCGCCCGGGAATGAGTAACTTCCAGAAAAGGCGGAAGGCTCGAGGGTTTCCAAGATCCGACCGACCCGAGCGGTAAAAGCCCAGGTCAGGAAGCGTTTTCCCCGCACGCGCGGGGATGAGCCCAGGGCCGGTGACGTCATGGCACTTCACATCCTGTTTTCCCCGCACGCGCGGGGATGAGCCTCCGACTGGAGGGCGGGCGCCAACTGCGCAAGGGTTTTCCCCGCACGCGCGGGGATGAGCCCGTCGAACAGGACTGGATCAGCTTCACCAGGTTGTTTTCCCCGCACGCGCGGGGATGAGCCGGGCCGGCTTCGTATGCGACTGCCACGTCGTCGGTTTTCCCCGCACGCGCGGGGATGAGCCGGTCGGGCATCCCCACCAGCGCGAACTTGAAGTGTTTTCCCCGCACGCGCGGGGATGAGCCCGCCCGCGCCGCGACCTACGCGGCCGCCCCCACGTTTTCCCCGCACGCGCGGGGATGAGCCCCACGCGCATTTGTTGTAGGCGACGACGATGGCGTTTTCCCCGCACGCGCGGGGATGAGCCGACCTCGACGACGCGCTCGGCGGCGTGGCCGGAGTTTTCCCCGCACGCGCGGGGATGAGCCGTAACGCCGCCATGCTACCCGACGGTGCGCCGCGTTTTCCCCGCACGCGCGGGGATGAGCCCCGCCCTCTGCCTCTGCTCGCGGCGGCACATCTGTTTTCCCCGCACGCGCGGGGATGAGCCCGCGGCGAGCTGCTTCTTGCAGACCCGCACAAGGTTTTCCCCGCACGCGCGGGGATGAGCCCTACGGATCGTGGGTGCAGACGATCGAGTTCAAGTTTTCCCCGCACGCGCGGGGATGAGCCGGCGCAGATGCCCGGCGTCGGGCAGGACGCAGGGTTTTCCCCGCACGCGCGGGGATGAGCCGTCCATCGCTCTGCGCATTGATCTTGATAGTCAGTTTTCCCCGCACGCGCGGGGATGAGCCCATCGAATTCGCGTCCACGAGCATCGCGAGGAGGTTTTCCCCGCACGCGCGGGGATGAGCCGGTCCGCACGGCGGACATCCACACGTGGGGCGGGTTTTCCCCGCACGCGCGGGGATGAGCCGTGGCGGGCCAGGGGGTTCGCCTCCTCGATGATGTTTTCCCCGCACGCGCGGGGATGAGCCGTCCGGCGCGCAGGGCCGCCCACAGGGCCAGTGGTTTTCCCCGCACGCGCGGGGATGAGCCCCCGAATGGGTGCGCCTCTACCTCGAATCCATCGTTTTCCCCGCACGCGCGGGGATGAGCCGCGACTCGAAAGTGTGGCCGTCTGGCGCTGCCCGTTTTCCCCGCACGCGCGGGGATGAGCCCCGCATTGTGCAACAAATCCGACGGCGTGAGATGTTTTCCCCGCACGCGCGGGGATGAGCCCATTGACGCTGATCCCCAATCCGGTCCTAGAACGTTTTCCCCGCACGCGCGGGGATGAGCCGGAATAAAGCCAGACACAGTTGTCATTCACTCAGTTTTCCCCGCACGCGCGGGGATGAGCCCGAGTGAAAGGAATAGCCCCAACCACATCAGGGGTTTTCCCCGCACGCGCGGGGATGAGCCGGCGTCCTCGAGGCTGTGGAGGGTGTTCTCGATGTTTTCCCCGCACACGCGGGGATGAGCCGGCCGGAGAGCACACCGGCGACCTCGCCCATCCGTTTTCCCCGCACACGCGGGGATGAGCCCGCCCCGCTGATGGTCTCGATGTGGGCGCCGATGTTTTCCCCGCACACGCGGGGATGAGCCGATCAACCGGTCTCGGCGCCACATGCACAGCTCGTTTTCCCCGCACACGCGGGGATGAGCCGACCTACGCGACAAGCCGTCGATTCCAGGTCGAGTTTTCCCCGCACACGCGGGGATGAGCCCTGTTCTGGGAGGGGGGACGATGGAAAGCCGTTGTTTTCCCCGCACACGCGGGGATGAGCCGCTCGACCTGAGTGAATCCGAGCCTCGACGCTTGTTTTCCCCGCACACGCGGGGATGAGCCCGACAACGTGAAGGAGAAGGACATGCGTATCGCGTTTTCCCCGCACACGCGGGGATGAGCCCGCCTGGAACGCCTGGGTGATCCCCTCCCAGAGGTTTTCCCCGCACACGCGGGGATGAGCCCAGGCTCTTCACCCAGTCGTACACCGATTTGACGTTTTCCCCGCACACGCGGGGATGAGCCCTCGCCACGCGGGCCGCCGCGTGGGCGAAGCTCGTTTTCCCCGCACACGCGGGGATGAGCCGCGGACAACCAACGCCTGAACTTCGCCGTGTGGGTTTTCCCCGCACACGCGGGGATGAGCCCGCGGGGATCGCGACTAGGCTCACTTCCTGGACGTTTTCCCCGCACACGCGGGGATGAGCCGCCCCGCCTGACCGAGCACGAGATCCCCGGGCGGTTTTCCCCGCACACGCGGGGATGAGCCCTGGTCCGCCAGATCGGGGCGTCCACGATCATCGTTTTCCCCGCACACGCGGGGATGAGCCTTTGAGCTATATGTGTGACGAGGACATCCCGGCGTTTTCCCCGCACACGCGGGGATGAGCCGCTGATGGGCGTCTACGACGTCGAGGACAGGGGGTTTTCCCCGCACACGCGGGGATGAGCCGGTCTGGGATCGCCCCCAGGTGATGGTCAGGGGGTTTTCCCCGCACACGCGGGGATGAGCCCTCGAACAACGCGGTTCGTTTCGGGGGTTTCGCGTTTTCCCCGCACACGCGGGGATGAGCCGTTGCTGAGGTTCCAGGTATTGGCATTGAGGATGTTTTCCCCGCACACGCGGGGATGAGCCGTTATGGCCTCAAACTTGGAACATGCAAAGTTTGTTTTCCCCGCACACGCGGGGATGAGCCTGCGAACCAGACGATGGTCAGCGGCGCGCCGATGTTTTCCCCGCACACGCGGGGATGAGCCCGGCGCTCGTCACGCGGCGCTGTGACGTGAGACGTTTTCCCCGCACACGCGGGGATGAGCCGAGAAAGCGGGAGAGGCGCCGGCGTTCCTGTGCGTTTTCCCCGCACACGCGGGGATGAGCCGGGCAGCGCGCATATCGCCCGTGTACGAGGCCGGTTTTCCCCGCACACGCGGGGATGAGCCCTGTTGCCTGTGATGTGCTCATGGACGACAGTTGTTTTCCCCGCACACGCGGGGATGAGCCGCCGCTGATGGCGCCGCTGATGGCGCCGACGACGTTTTCCCCGCACACGCGGGGATGAGCCCTCCTCACCCCCACCACCCGCTGCAGAATCAGCGTTTTCCCCGCACACGCGGGGATGAGCCCTTGTGGGCGTCGTTGCATCAAACATCAGGGCGGTTTTCCCCGCACACGCGGGGATGAGCCGAGGACGCGGCCCGTCGATGCGTCGGCTGCGACGTTTTCCCCGCACACGCGGGGATGAGCCCCTCACGGTCCGCCTCCAGGGCTACACCGAGGGGTTTTCCCCGCACACGCGGGGATGAGCCCAGATGATCGTTATCGAACACCCCAGCGGAAAAGTTTTCCCCGCACACGCGGGGATGAGCCCAAACACTGTCGCTACCCCACCGATTGAGCAAGGTTTTCCCCGCACACGCGGGGATGAGCCGGTCCACGCACTCCCACGTGAGCCCAAGGACCTGTTTTCCCCGCACACGCGGGGATGAGCCCAAGCACCTGACCGCGTCGGGCATGGGCGAGGGGTTTTCCCCGCACACGCGGGGATGAGCCCACCCAGAGCATCGACGCCCTGGCATCGGACGCGTTTTCCCCGCACACGCGGGGATGAGCCCCCGATCCCCTCGCGCTACTTCAAAGGCGGCCTGTTTTCCCCGCACACGCGGGGATGAGCCCCCGCTCCTGGCCGCTGAGGACGGGGCCATGTGGTTTTCCCCGCACACGCGGGGATGAGCCGAGGCCCTGCGCGGCCAAACCCTCAAAGGCTTCGTTTTCCCCGCACACGCGGGGATGAGCCGGCGGCTTTGAGGGCGGCCCGCTGGTCGCGGGCGTTTTCCCCGCACACGCGGGGATGAGCCCCCCTTCAGCTTATCCGAAGGAATACCTTCGCAGTTTTCCCCGCACACGCGGGGATGAGCCGCTTATCCTCGACGTGGCACCCTCCCCGGAAGAGTTTTCCCCGCACACGCGGGGATGAGCCGCCCAGAACGCTGTCCACGAGGCCGCTGATGCCGTTTTCCCCGCACACGCGGGGATGAGCCGGGGACTCCGGGTAGGTTGGTGGAGCGGAGGGCGTTTTCCCCGCACACGCGGGGATGAGCCTGCGTGCGTCGTAGTCGGCGTGCTCGCGGTCGGGTTTTCCCCGCACACGCGGGGATGAGCCGAACTGAGCAAGGCGCGAGAACATGTGTCCATAGTTTTCCCCGCACACGCGGGGATGAGCCGCTGGCGTGTACACGCCCGCCTACGCCAGAAAGGTTTTCCCCGCACACGCGGGGATGAGCCGGACGCGAGCGCCCTGGTGTGGGCCGACCTTGCGTTTTCCCCGCACACGCGGGGATGAGCCCTGGGGCTCGGGGAAGAGCCCCGGCATCATCTGGTTTTCCCCGCACACGCGGGGATGAGCCCAGCTGGCACGCCGTCGCGTACTCGCGGGACGTGTTTTCCCCGCACACGCGGGGATGAGCCCCCGATGGAAAGGCTGGTGATCGCGCCGTCGCGGTTTTCCCCGCACACGCGGGGATGAGCCGGGCCTGGTCTCCGGGATCAGCGATGCGCTCCCGTTTTCCCCGCACACGCGGGGATGAGCCGGCCCTCGGAGTCGAGGGCGTCGAGCTCGACCCGTTTTCCCCGCACACGCGGGGATGAGCCGAGTTAGCCACCGTGTGCGCTTGCGATGTAGTTGTTTTCCCCGCACACGCGGGGATGAGCCGATCGACCACGTCGCACGGCGTGTCGCCCACACGTTTTCCCCGCACACGCGGGGATGAGCCCCGCGCTCAAGGTCGGGGAAAACCGTCTGAGCTGTTTTCCCCGCACACGCGGGGATGAGCCTATCCGGGGCGTGACTGGGAAGGGTTTGGGGAAGTTTTCCCCGCACACGCGGGGATGAGCCGTACTCCACACCGCCGTTCGCGAAGTAGTCCGTGGTTTTCCCCGCACACGCGGGGATGAGCCCTTCACGCGGCCGAGGTCGTCGGGGAGGATAAGGTTTTCCCCGCACACGCGGGGATGAGCCCGCCTGCTCCCAGGTGTCCTCGATGTCGAAGACGTTTTCCCCGCACACGCGGGGATGAGCCCCAGCATTGGCGGGAGCCCGTGGCCGTGCTCCCGTTTTCCCCGCACACGCGGGGATGAGCCGGAAGCGGAGGCCGCCCGCATCGAGCGGCAACGGTTTTCCCCGCACACGCGGGGATGAGCCGGCGACGACGATCTGGCGTCTTTGCCGGGGCCGGTTTTCCCCGCACACGCGGGGATGAGCCCGTGCTCTCCCACGGGACGGGCGCAATGCACATGTTTTCCCCGCACACGCGGGGATGAGCCGGACCACTGAATGAACTCCCGCATCGTCGCGCGGTTTTCCCCGCACACGCGGGGATGAGCCTCGATCGACAAGCTCTACAACGAGTGCGTTTCTGTTTTCCCCGCACACGCGGGGATGAGCCCAACGAGCTCGACGAGATGGAGCGCCGCTACAGGTTTTCCCCGCACACGCGGGGATGAGCCGACCGATGTCGGTCTTTGTCGTACGCGGCTGGAGTTTTCCCCGCACACGCGGGGATGAGCCTTCCTTGGCGCCGACGTCGCCCCAGGCGCCGATGTTTTCCCCGCACACGCGGGGATGAGCCCTGGTCACCGTGACCAGGGGCGCGTCCGAGGCTGTTTTCCCCGCACACGCGGGGATGAGCCCTTGTACACGGGAGACTTCCTGCTCAGGACAGGGTTTTCCCCGCACACGCGGGGATGAGCCGGGTGCCGGACAGCACGGGGTTCGCGTCCTCGCGTTTTCCCCGCACACGCGGGGATGAGCCCGTCAGCGGCGACGACTGGGCGCCGCCGTCCATGTTTTCCCCGCACACGCGGGGATGAGCCCGGGTTCAAGAAGGTCACGTAGTCGAGGTAGAGGTTTTCCCCGCACACGCGGGGATGAGCCGCCGTGGGAGGCGATCTGCCACATCCGGTTAAGGTTTTCCCCGCACACGCGGGGATGAGCCGGGTACGCGCGAAGTGCGTACCCCCGGCGGCCCGTTTTCCCCGCACACGCGGGGATGAGCCCAAGTCGCACTGGATGAGCTGGGGCTCGTCCCGGTTTTCCCCGCACACGCGGGGATGAGCCGCGCCTGGGCGGCCGCTGGGCCCCAAGACCAAGTTTTCCCCGCACACGCGGGGATGAGCCCACCCAACCCCATGCCCTCCCCCCCAGGACCAGGTTTTCCCCGCACACGCGGGGATGAGCCGCGGTCGGACGGCTTCGTCGGAGTTCCGAGGACGTTTTCCCCGCACACGCGGGGATGAGCCGTCCACGACTGTGTCGAGCCAGGCGTCGAAGTCGTTTTCCCCGCACACGCGGGGATGAGCCCGCCACCGACGCCACCGAGACCATCGAGGAGCTGTTTTCCCCGCACACGCGGGGATGAGCCCGAAGCGGTGGACCGCCTGGAGGCAGTGCTCCAGTTTTCCCCGCACACGCGGGGATGAGCCGTCGGGGCGCATCTCCTGGAAGTAGGCGAGGAAGTTTTCCCCGCACACGCGGGGATGAGCCCACGCTCTCGACGGCGCCCTGGGACTGCTGGAGGTTTTCCCCGCACACGCGGGGATGAGCCCGCCCCGTGGACGCGCGCACGGGCGCGTGGGCGGTTTTCCCCGCACACGCGGGGATGAGCCGGGGTCGGCGTGGATGAGCACGTCGCGCCGTCCGTTTTCCCCGCACACGCGGGGATGAGCCGCCATGCGTACACAGCCTCCCCCGCCTCCGGGGGTTTTCCCCGCACACGCGGGGATGAGCCCCCGGCGAGCAACGCGATCGGCACCGTCAGCGCGTTTTCCCCGCACACGCGGGGATGAGCCGTCCGCGCCCTCGAAAACCGCGACCCCCTGCAGGTTTTCCCCGCACACGCGGGGATGAGCCCAGTGTCTGAACCCCCATTCTCACGCCTCCTTTGTTTTCCCCGCACACGCGGGGATGAGCCGATCGGGGCGAGGGGCGACGCCTCGACCAGGGCGTTTTCCCCGCACACGCGGGGATGAGCCGTACTCCACACCACCGTTCGCGAAGTAGTCCGTGTTTTCCCCGCACACGCGGGGATGAGCCTCGGCGGTACCAGAGGCCGGTGAACTCTTTCTTGTTTTCCCCGCACACGCGGGGATGAGCCGGAGTACGCGGAATCCGGGTACTTCTCGTACAGGTTTTCCCCGCACACGCGGGGATGAGCCGCGCGCCCAGCGCGCCGCCGAGGCCGCCCGCCGGTTTTCCCCGCACACGCGGGGATGAGCCGTGCTCTTCGCGGCCGACACGTCCGCGAACATGGTTTTCCCCGCACACGCGGGGATGAGCCCCTCACGGCTGATGGTTGCCTGCGATGTGCTCAGTTTTCCCCGCACACGCGGGGATGAGCCGGCGCAAGACGGACATGGCTCGCGCGAGGCCGTGTTTTCCCCGCACACGCGGGGATGAGCCGGGGCCTCAACGCCTCGCTGCGGGCGGGATTCAGTTTTCCCCGCACACGCGGGGATGAGCCCGAGTCACTGCGCGAGGACATCGCGGATTTGCTGTTTTCCCCGCACACGCGGGGATGAGCCGTGAACGCCGACACACCCCGCCACGCCGCGAATGTTTTCCTCGCACACGCGGGGATGAGCCGTCGCCGACGAGGTCCCGGTGCCCGACCTGTGCGTTTTCCCCGCACACGCGGGGATGAGCCCGCAGGCTACTCGCAGCCAAACCGAAGACGGATGTTTTCCCCGCACACGCGGGGATGAGCCCACGAGCCTCGACAACGTGGTGGCGGGAACGGGGTTTTTCCCGCACACGCGGGGATGAGCCCGCGGCGAGCTGCTTCTTGCAGACCCGCACGAGGTTTTCCCCGCACACGCGGGGATGAGCCCGACGCCGGTCGGCACAACAGCGCGGTCGACCGGTTTTCCCCGCACGCGCGGGGATGAGCCCCGCGCCCACCCGGTGCCCTGGTGGGTGCCCGCGTTTTCCCCGCACACGCGGGGATGAGCCCCCAGATGGAGGGAATACAAATGCGCACCAAGGTTTTCCCCGCACACGCGGGGATGAGCCCGCCACGAAGGAGCAGAAGTGAACGCCAACACAGTTTTCCCCGCACACGCGGGGATGAGCCGGGCACAGTCTCCCCCGCGTGCTCGAAGCACCAGTTTTCCCCGCACACGCGGGGATGAGCCCGGCTCGACTGAGGTTTGAACAAGCTCCTTCGCGTTTTCCCCGCACACGCGGGGATGAGCCCTCGGGGCTGTAGGGGGTGGTGACGGCGATCCTGTTTTCCCCGCACGCGCGGGGATGAGCCGGGCCGGGGCGGGGGATCAGTCCTCGTGCGCCTGTTTTCCCCGCACACGCGGGGATGAGCCGTCCGTCCGCTACCTGGGGGCGGACCTGAACGGGTTTTCCCCGCACGCGCGGGGATGAGCCCATGCCAGCCTCGTCCTGCAACAAAGTCACCCGGTTTTCCCCGCACGCGCGGGGATGAGCCGCAGCCCCACTTCAAGGTGAGGGCCAAGATCGGGTTTTCCCCGCACGCGCGGGGATGAGGTGGCCAAGCAACTTTTGTGTGGTGATGAGGTCGTGTTTTCCCCGCACGCGCGGGGATGAGCCCAAGTGGCCCCAGGCACAAGAGGCCCCCAGCCTGTTTTCCCCGCACGCGCGGGGATGAGCCGTGGCGGACGAATCCGGAGCCGTCGGGCGCGTGGTTTTCCCCGCACGCGCGGGGATGAGCCCCCACGCCCACCTCGCCAACCGCACCGGCTACGGTTTTCCCCGCACGCGCGGGGATGAGCCCCCGGATGCGTACAGCCAGGCAATGCTGTCGCGGTTTTCCCCGCACGCGCGGGGATGAGCCGTAGGGGGAGGAGGGCCCGCCACTGGTCCCCGTGTTTTCCCCGCACGCGCGGGGATGAGCCCGCGATGGAGGACCAGCGCGGCCCTCAGCGCAGGTTTTCCCCGCACGCGCGGGGATGAGCCTACGCGGGGCTAGCGCAGATGTCAGTAACAACGGTTTTCCCCGCACATGCGGGGATGAGCCCACGCGGCTGAGCCAGCGGGAGCGACCGGAACCGTTTTCCCCGCACATGCGGGGATGAGCCCGCGCTCACCCCCGGCGAGACCCGGCCCCCGATGTTTTCCCCGCACATGCGGGGATGAGCCGGGTGGCGTAGTGCATGTTCGCACTGGTGTCGCGTTTTCCCCGCACATGCGGGGATGAGCCCTGGCGCGGTGCAGGCGCGCGATGGCGTCGGTGGTTTTCCCCGCACATGCGGGGATGAGCCCCGGGGGGTGAAGTTCGTATGAGCACGATCATCGTTTTCCCCGCACATGCGGGGATGAGCCCGCTCCACTGGCAGTCATACCCGAGGCCGGAAAGTTTTCCCCGCACATGCGGGGATGAGCCCCGTTGGGCCGGGTGTACACGTCGATGTCCTTCGTTTTCCCCGCACATGCGGGGATGAGCCCGCCCGGGCCCGCAGCGCCCGCACCCGGCGGGCGTTTTCCCCGCACGCGCGGGGATGAGCCGGCCGCGCCTTCTTCGGTGAGGAAATGCACGGGGTTTTCCCCGCACGCGCGGGGATGAGCCGGGACACGACGATGAACACCACCGACGAGCAGCGTTTCCCCGAACGCGCGGGGATGAGCCCTGCTGACCCCGGACTCCGACGAGGCGGCCCCGGTTTTCCCCGCACGCGCGGGGATGAGACGGTCAAGCGGGAGGCGGCGCGGGGCCTGTACTAGTTTTCCCCGCACGCGCGGGGATGAGCCGGCCCTATGCCAGGCCCGCGAGCACGAGGCGCGGTTTTCCCCGCACGCGCGGGGATGAGCCCGGGATGCGCGCGCTGGCGCGCAACCTGTTCGGGTTTTCGCCGCACACGCGGGGATGAGCCGTGCCACGATGATTCCTTGGTGCCGCACCTGACGTTTTCCCCGCACGCGCGGAAATGAGCCGGGAAGCCTGGGGGGATCCGCTTCCCCGAACAGGGATCGGCTTAGTGTTCATCCCGGCCGCTGCGTCTAGGAAGTCGCCCAGTGAGTACACGAAGTGCCCACAGTGCTAAGCCTCGCGGAAACGGGAGCAGAGTGGCTCCTCCACGTCCATTCCCGCGGTCCGGGAGTGAAGGACCCCGCCGGCGGAGACGGATGGGCGGATCTGGGAGTTCAAGGCGCCCCAGGGTGGGTCGAACAGTGCCGTTTCCAGCCAGTTCAAACGAGCTGGCATACAGGCGTCGCGGTTGGTGCTCTACCAGTGAAGGTGTGGTCTTGTAATGAATTCGTTTTTGTGCAAGCGGAACGGAGGTTCGCTGGGTAGTCAAAACCGTGAACTTGAACGTCGTCACGAAAGGCGGAAAGGCCCACAGGTTCTCGCAGCAGTGGTATCTTAAGGGACGAGGGTGGTAGCCAGCCCACCTGGGAGTAATCCCCGGGCAGGCGGGCCATCCTCTTCGCGTGTGGCGCAATTCCTCAACCATGGGCGCAACGTCTGGCTCGTACGGCTGAGCCCCCCACCTACCCCGTCCGGGGCGCGACGACCGGGGATCGGCGGCCCCGGCCCCCGCTTCGTATGCACAGTGCCCCCGCCTCGTGCGCGCAACTGCACAAAAATCCCCGAAGCCCAAGGGGACTTCGGGGAAGTGGTGGCTCCGACCGGCGTCGATCCGGTGACCTTTCGATTTTCAGTCGAACGCTCTACCAACTGAGCTACAGAGCCTCGGGATGGCATCGGCCCGGCCTCAACAGACCGGACCGACTCTCCGCGACCTCGACGGGACTTGAACCCGCGACCTCCGCCGTGACAGGGCGGCGCGCTAACCAACTGCGCTACGGGGCCTTACAACAGGTAAGACCTATTGAGTTATTGCTCTTCCACAATTGCGGGAGCCGTACCCCCAACGGGATTCGAACCCGTGTCGCCGCCGTGAAAGGGCGGTGTCCTAGGCCGCTAGACGATGGGGGCCGTTTGGCCGCCGGACTGGCGCCCGAAGACGAGGATTACTTTAGGCAGAACATGCCTTCCAGGTCAAAACGCCCGCCCGTGACCCCTAACACACTTCGTGCCTTTCAGGAAGCAGTCAGGCACGGGGCATACGCTTCCGCCATGCGCACTCTTCCACCCCAATTTGCACATGTTCTGGCGGCGTCGGGCGACTCGGGACAATCCGACGGAGCCTCCGAAGTGGTCACCCACGCCCTCGATCTCGCGTCGCTGCTGCTGGGCAGTGCCGTCGGCGCCTTCGTCGGGCTGGTCATCGCGGTCCTGGTGCACGCCATCGCACGGGGCGCCCTGGCGAAATCGGCCATCGCCTCGGCCCTGTTGGGCCGCACCCGCACCGCGTCCTACGGCTCCTTCCTCACGTGGGGCGGGTGGATCGGCCTGCAGGTGACCCTGTCCAACATCGACCTGGCGGACTGGTCGAACGGCACCACGGTGTCGGTCATGTCCCACCTGCTGCTCATCGCCGCGCTCGCGTGCTTGACATGGGTGGGCTACTCGGCCGCGTGGCTGGTCGAGGACGCGGCGAAACTGCGGCAGAAGCAGGACAAGGGGCGCTCGCGCCGCTTCGAGACGCAGGCCCAGGTCATCCGGCGCCTCATGCAGGTGGTGATCAGCGTCGTCGGCCTGTGCGCGGTCCTGGGCACTTTCGAAGCCGCCCGCCAGGCGATGACGACGATCCTCGCCTCCGCCGGCCTCGTCTCGGTCATCGCGGGCCTGGCGGCCCAGCAGACCCTCGGCAACGTGTTCGCGGGCGTCCTGCTGGCGTTCACCGACGCCATCCGCGTGGGCGACGTGGTCGTGGCGGGTCCGAAGGGCGAGAACGGTTCCGTGGAGGAGATCACCCTCAGTTACGTCGTGGTCCGGGTCTGGGACGAGCGCCGCCTCATCACCCCGTGCACCTACTTCACGTCCACGCCCTTCGAGAACTGGACGAGGCGCGCCGCCGCCCAGTTGGGCACCGTCGAGCTCAAGCTCGATTGGAGCGCCCCCGTCAACCTCATCCGCCGCAAGGTCGAGGCGCTCCTGACCAGGACCGATCTGTGGGATGGGCGCACGTGGACGGTGCAGGTCACCGACTCCGACCAGGACACCGTCACGGTGCGGGTCCTGGTCTCCGCGAAGGACTCCGGGACTTTGTCCGACCTGCGCACCTACCTGCGCGAGCACCTCATCGCGTGGATCGTCGCCGAGCACCCCGCCGCGCGCCCGGCCCGCCGCCTCGAGCCCCTCAGGACCGTCACTGTGACCCACGACCCCACGGGGGAGAAGGCGGCCTCCCTGGCCGAGGAACTGGCCGGCATCGTCGGCAGTGG
>ERZ773087.763-NODE-763-length-22801-cov-3.547305_pt1 | contig 22801 bp, 28 predicted proteins | sample MGYA00511375_ERZ773087 | MGnify/ENA primary metagenome ERZ773087 (study PRJEB29015, sample SAMEA2737995) | human oral metagenome | biome: human oral; feature: human-associated habitat; material: dental | place: China | collected 2063 ...
GAACGATGCCAAATATACTCGTACTCTTGCATAGCAAATCTTACCTCAGTTGGCAATTGATGTTCAAAGGCTTTCACCTCCTGCAGACAGAGAATATCAGGATTTTCCTGCTTTATAAAATCAAGAAAGCCCTTTTGAAGCACAGCCCTAATCCCATTAACATTTCGAGAAATAATTTTCATCCCACGACATACAAATAAATTAATACCAATCCTCCTGGATTCCTGCTAAAATCTCAGGTCCATTCTCAGTAATCAAAACCGTATATTCCCACTGAGCTCCTAGATCTCCCTTTTTACAATAAAGATTCCAATCACTTTCATGATAAACCACATCATCAGACTCTACCGCTGTGATAGGCTCTAAAGCCACAACCATACCAGGTTTCCACTGGATTTTTTTCATGGCAGCAGTAGGATGATTCATGAAATAAGGCAGCTCATGAACATCTGTTCACACGCCATGTCCACTCAAACTTTTCAAAACACTAAACCCTTCATTAGTAATATGATTATAGACTGCTTTAGAATAGTCATACGCGAAACCTCAAGTCTTAATAGTCGCAACTCAACGATCTAGTGCTTCTTTAGTAACCTTAATCAGCTGAGCTCCCAAAGGATTTGCACTTGGATCACCAACAATCAAGCTAATAGCTGAATCAGAAACTCACTTTTTATAAATAATTCCAGCATCAATTTTAAGCAAATCTCCATTCTTTAAGATAGTGTGATCAGGGATTCCATGCACCACACAATCATTTACAGACAGACAAAGATTCGCAGGAAATCCTTCATATCCTTTAAATGCTCAAATCAAATTCCTTTCATCAAGCCAAACCTGAGCCAACTCCTCAAGTTCCAAAAGCGTCATTCCAGCCTTAGTATGCTCCTTAAGATAGTAGAGATGCTCATTGAGATATTTACAAGAATCAGTGATATTCCTGATTTGTTCGGGAGTTTTGATCAGATTTTTTATCATTTTTTAATACAAAAAAATAAACATACTAAAAACTAAAGGATAATACTCTAACGAGCACCCGTAGAACCGAATCCACCAGTTCATCTCTCAGAACTATATACTTGATCAAAAGTATCAAAAAGCTGACTATCAACCTTGATCTCAACCTGAGGGATCTCAGCAGTTCCATACTGTGCTACTCACCAATAATGCGGAGCAAATTCTAGTTGACAAAGTCTGGTATATTGTTGAATAGTTACTTGATTTTGAGTAAAATTATACAACTGCATCAAATACTCTCCTCTATAATCTGAATCAATCAATCAAACACTATTTGCTAGCAAAAGCCCATTCTTAAGAGGAAGAGAACTTCTCGCATACATCTTAGCACACCATCCTGTAGGAATAAAGGTCTTAATTCAGCTTTTTACTAATTTAACCTCTCCAGGCTGCAGAGTAAACGTCTCATCTGCTTTAATATCCCAGCACATCGCTTCAGGCGACTTTTTTTCAGGGATCAATTCCTCAGCAGAAACACAAATAATAATAGACTGCATCAAACTTTTATACTTAAATAAAACCTTCCTCATTCTACAAAACTCGATGCCTAATACAAGAGGAAAACTGATCAAAAAAAGGAGAGGTTAACCTCTCCTTGAATTTCGCATTGTTTGCGATTTACGAATGCCTTTAGGAACAAACTTCATTCTTTTTTGAAGTTCAATCGCCTTAAGAGATTCAACCCGAAGCTGTTTCCTCAATACGGCGACTCCATCAGGAATCCGTTTGTTCTGTCTAATAATTTGCTGATCGGAGGAGACCTTTCCCCGCGCTCCGAAAATAAATGTTTGCCCCAGAACCGGATCAAACATAGACGGAATTGCACATTGTTGGATCATAATTTCTAGTTTTTATGTTTAACTTACTTAATATAAGTATTTAAAGAGAAATGTCAAGATTTTTCTCCTTGCATTCAATAAAGCAAATCACTATCCTAATAACAATCAAAAAAATCTAACTTTTCATCTCCTTTTGTATACATTCGCATGCTCATCTATCTTGAAAAAAAAGCAAAATCCTATCCTCAAACCCAGAAAATCCTGAGCAAACTCCCCAATGCCCAAATCCTAGAAATCGACCACTACAAAAATATTTTTGATAAAAATATCTGAGATCAAAACCTTGCTCCAGCCTTTATCATTGCAAAACAAGAGCATATCCCACTTTTACCAGTCCCAGAAAACTACGGACGAACTGGAAAATCCTTCTTCTTTAAAACAAGCCTTAACTGCGTTTATGACTGTGAATACTGCTATCTCAAGGGGAACTTTAAAACAAAGTATTCCGTACTTTTTGTCAATTATGAAGAGATAAAATCAGCGATTAGTGAAAAAATCAACCTTCTCAGAGAAATGGAAAAATACCAAGGACCAATAAGTTTTTATGCAAGCAATTATTCAGATATCCAAGGAGTCGATAGCTTAACTGATTTCAATCAGGTTTTTATTCCATTCTTTGAACAATTTGAGAACGTATTGATGGAGACTAGAACTAAGTCTCCGAATATTTCATCAATTCTCAGTTGCAATAATGGGATTCCTCCTAAAAATACAGAATTCTCATTTTCTCTCAATCCAGAATCCATTATCAAAAGATATGAGAAAGGAACCGCAACTCTAGAGGCGAGAATCTCTGCCATCAAAACGCTTATAGAAAAAGGCTACAGAGTCTGACTCAGATTTCTGCCTCTCTTACCCGTTGAAAATTATGATTTTCTTTATCGTGAACTACTAAAAAGATTAAAATCTGAACTCAATTTTGATCAGATTTCTTCGATTTTCATCGCTTCTCTCATCTACAATCCTTGAGATTTCAAAATCATCCAGAAAAAGAATCCAAATTCTGACCTACGACCACTTATTAGTCCTCAAGAAAACTGACTAATCAAGATCCCTACATCAACTCGAGAACACTTCCTCAAAATCTTTAGAGAAGAACTCCCAAATCAAGAGATCCTCTTTGATTATGTATAAAAGAGCAAATTCTTATTTGACTTTTTAAAACATTTAGATATAGTAAAAGAGAACAAACAAAAAATAATTTAGCTATGATATTTATCATTATTATAAGTATTATACTTATTGCTCTATTTTGGTATGAGCAATTGGATACCGCACTCTTTATTACCAATATATACTTGACCTATCTCATCTATGAACTTTGGGCAATAAGCTTTGAAAATAAGCTCTGGTCCCACATAAGCAACCATACAATAGAACTTCTGGTTCTAATAGGACTTTCTGCACTATTATTAGTGCTCTATCTGGCAAACATCAAAGTAGCTCTGGACATTCAGCAAAAGACCAAAGACAAACACTCTACCTAAGCATCTTATGGTAGAGTTTTTTTTCAAAAGAGAAAATCTGACTTTTCTCCTCTTTTTTATAAAAAAAACTCCTGTCCAATATTTAAGACAGGAGCAATTTCTCCATCAACGCTCTGCTTTTACTAACAAAGCAACAACTTCATTTTCCTTCTTCAAAGCATTCAAAAGACGCGTCTCATCATGTATAGGTTCACACTCCTCATCCAAAAATATGCAATGAATCTCTACAAGATAAAGAAACTTGTCTTGTGCAAGCTGATACCACTTGCCACCAGACTGAACAGAAACCTCCTTTTGATCGTAGAAGGAAGCTTGATAATAAACAAATCCCTTTTCAGTCTTTTTCCAAGTGCAAGCTATACGATACACCTGCAACTTTCTCTGAAATTCAAGATCTAATTGCTCAATTTTAGCCTGATACTTTTTAGGAAGAGACCATTCCTTAACATTTCTCATAACAACGGAATAGTTCTCAAACTCCTGAAAAAAAGGAGACTTTCTAAACATTGCATACATTCCAAAGATAGCTCGATCTTGATCCCGCATCATTCTAACCTTTGCAAGATCTCTTCTGAGACATTGTTTTAACGAATGCCTACGAAGAAAATAGGAGGACTTTTCTTGAATAATAAACTTAAAATCCTGAAATCTCTCTGGATCCAAGAGTCTTTTAAGAAAAGAGCGCTTCTTTTTTTCTCCAATTGGTAATTTTTTATATTTCATATGATTAATTTTTTTATTTCCACAAAAAAGATAATACATATCTAAGAGAAAGAGTCAAGAGAAAATAAAAAACAAGACTATATAATAAAAAAGAAATCTGACTTCAGACTTCTTTTTCTTGTTTTTAAACTATTTTTCTTCCTCTTCTGAGGTAATATCCTGATTTCTAGCCTTCATAAGTGGGAACATCACAACATCTCTGAGGTTTTCCTGTTCTGTCAAAATCGCTAAAATCCTCTCAAGTCCCATACCAAATCCTGACTGAGGCGGCATTCCATATTCCATCGCCTCAACAAATGCATCATCTCCACTTGTAGCCTCATCATCTCATTTTTTACTTGCCTCAGCCTGAAGATCAAAGTTCTCCTGTTGCAAAATTGGATCTACAAGTTCAGAATATGCCTTACAGATTTCCCATCCATTCACCAAAAGCTGAAATTGCTCAACAATCTGCTCATCAGCATCTGAAACTCTCGCCAAAGGCTGCATAATCACTGGATAATTATAGATGAATGCTGGACCTACAATCTTTGGCCTCAACACCTTTTTGTACAAATAGTCAATAAGCGTAGTAGTTCCCATATTTTCGATTCCCTCAAAAGTAATTCCCTTTGCCTGAATGTCTGCTCTAAGCTTATCTGCATCATCAATCCCATACTTAGAGATATCAAGTCCACTAGCCTCATTTACCCCTTGAGTATAATCAATTTTCGCCCAAGGAGTTGTAAAATCAACCGTTTTCTCAATTCAGTCTTTATCTTTTACCTTAAGCTTCTTTTCTAGCCCAAGATGCTCAAAAAGATAATCAAACATCTCCTCAGTAAACTTCATATTATCCTCATAATTCCAGTACACAGCATAATGCTCTACTTGAGTAAATTCTTGAACATGAGAAGGATCCGATCCTTCATTTCTAAAATCCTGACCTATCTCAAAAACCTTTTCAAATCTACCAACAGTCGCTTTTTTAAGAGAAGTTTCAAAGGCAATTCTCAAATATACATCAGTATCAAAATCATTGTGATGCGTAATAAAAGGCCTTGCGGCAGCTCCAGAAGCTGCATTATCTAAGATTGGAGTTTGAATCTCAGTAAATCCTCTAGATCTATAAAAATCTCTCAAAACCTGATAAAACTTTGACTTAAACAAAAATCTCTGATAGGTTTCAGGATTCATCGTCATATCCAAATACCTCTTTCTATAAAGCTCCTCCTGATCATTGAGGCCATGAAACTTTTCAGGCAAGGGTCTGATCGCCTTAGACAAAAATTTGAATTCTGAAACAAAAATCGTAAGTTCTCCCTTATGTGTCTTAAAAACTTCCCCCTTTACTCCGATAAAATCTCAGAGATCAACCATCTTCTCCATGAATTTATATGCAGAAAGTTCTCCTGATTCAGTATCAGCATTCTCAAGCATATCAACAGCAACATCCTCACTTTTCCCATCAGAATTAGTAATCGTCTTAAGAATCTTACAATGACCTCTATGAAACATCAACTGAATCTGATCACTACTATCCAAAATTTTAGCAAACGCAAGCTTTCCATGAGAACGATATAGCATTACTCTACCGGCAGTCTGAACTTGCACCTGAGGATTCAAAACCACCTCCTCACTATCACGAAGTGTTTGCCCCTCATACTGTGCAATAATATCGCTAATAAGATCCTTCTTCTGGAAACTCTGAGCATAGGGATGAATCCCCATTTTTTTCATTTTATGAGTTTTCTGTATTCTCACTTCCTTTTCTGACAAAGTTATTTGGCTCATATCATTACAATTATTAGTAAAAATCCTAAATCTGAGCTTAGCTATTTCCTCTTTTTTTTCAAGGACTAATCGAAGAAAAACTACAAAAAGCTAATCGTATCTATAATATTTTCTATTACTCCACTCGCATAACCATCAAATTGGAGATATAGCACTCCTTTCACATTCCAAAAACAGAAATAATAATGAGCATTTTGATCAGATTTCTTAATGAGTTCCTGCTTTGCATCTATAGTATCCTGCAGAAATATAAAATAAGGAACGAGTTTATTATCAATTATTCTTTCCCCTGTAAAAACCTGCTCAATACGATCAGATCAAGGGATTATTCCCGTTTTACATACTGTTTCAAGCTGCTGTAGAACAGATAAGTCCTGTCAGATTTCATTTCTGAGTGTGATCCCCTTTTGATCATCTAAGCTAAAAAAACGCAATGAAAAGCTTTCGCCATAATCTGAAAATTTCACATCTTTTAGTTCACGAGGGAGCTCAAAAGAAAAAAAATCTGAAACCTTAACTACCGGAGAATCGAGCTCAATAAAATAATTATTCCATAATATAACAAGAGGATTTTCGACTGCATATTCAGAAAAACTTCAAATTCTAAGGTCTGATTGGTGTTTTTTGAACAAAGGGAAGAAAGAAGAAAAAAAAACAATAGCTAAGATTCCACCGACTCCAAGGCAAATTTTTCGCATATATAAAGATAAAAGAATAAAACAAATGGAGAAAGTAAGAACTTTCTCCATTTTCCCATTAACTAAAGACTGAAGATAAACATCATCTTGCACTGAAATCAAATTCTGTAGAAGTACCAAAGATTCCCCCAAATTTCAAAGAGGTATGAGCATGAGGTCCTGAAGCATTTCCTGTTTTTCCAACAGTTCCTATCTTAGTGATTCCTGCTCTAACATATTGACCAACCTTAAGTGATGGAAGATTTTGAAGATGCCCTACCTGAAAATAATAAGTTTTATCACCTATTACCTGATAGATTGTTATTAGATTTCCCCCACTTTCGTGATACAAGCACCTAGAAACATAACCATCAAGAGGAGATCTTATTTCTCTACCTTCGGCAGAAACATAAGGAGATCTACGGATATTCCAATCAACAGAATAATACTCATTCTTCGCAATAGTATGAGCATTACATCCATGTCCACAAGATACTTGCCAACCATTACGACTCCCCCAAGAAGAACCATCTGCTCCGAATGGCCAAACCAATTTTTTAACACCTCCTGAAAAATCTACAAAAGTGTTATCTATATAGCCATCACGAGGAGTCAAATATTGAGTCCTGTATGGAGTAGAATACACCAATTCATAACGAACCGTATATCGTCCTCCTAAAGGAAGAGTCCTAGAGTAGGAGAAATTTCCCCTAGAATTTTTTTGGAGACCAAAGATAATTCGATCCTTAGCTTCTTTGCTTGGTGGATCTAAACGTACAAGAACTCGTTGAAGATGTTTTGGAGGATTAGCAACATAGAACTTGTAAACAGTTTGATTTGGTTTCCCATGAAGAGACTCCCCTGGAAATGGAAGAGACCCCTCGATCTCCATGTCTGCAATCATATGAGAAGAAATCTGTGTCAAAGAAAGAGAATTAACTTGACCTAGAAGACGATCCTCAGATATCTGTTCTGTCAATATTGGTTCCTCGTCCCTAGAACAGGCAGACAAAAACAGTGTACACGAAAGAGTAAATAATATTACAACTTTCAATCTTAAAATTTTTTTTACCATAAATTTAATTTTTTTATTTTACAATTTCCGTATATAAGAATTCAGTATTAAAAATCAAGCAAAAAGAAGAAAAGGCAAAAAAGAAAGAAATCTGATTTTTTTCTTTTTTCAAAAAAGAAGACATTGACATTCCCTCAAAAAATATTATAAAATACGAGAAAATAAAAAAATAGAAAACCATGGAAACAATAAACAAACAAAAAACTGATATCTATACAAGGGTTGCAATGCTACTTCTAGAATCACCGCTCGAAACAATCAGCATGATGAAAATGCGAAATAGATTTGAGCAAGCACTCTACCAACTGTGGTTAAACAAAAACGCACTAGTTAGAGAGTATCGTCTAAACTCGAAGCAGCATCTTAGTCTCCTAGAAATGGAATATACCAAAAAAAAGGAGTATTTAGAAAGCAAAATCAATCATGTTCCAACAACAAAGGAAGAATATGACGAGGGAGATGTACTTTTTGCAAAAATCAAGCGACTCAGTAAGAGATTTGAAGTTGCAAAAGCAAAAGAAGAGCAAATTCTAAGAGAACAATTGAATACCGTTGAGCTTATCTACGAAGAGAAGAGGAAAGATATCCTCGCTCAACAAGAACTCTGTGAACTCATGCACAAACAAAACTGCTACTGGAAGTTAATTGACTCAGGACGTAAACTCTTTTTCTACAAGACAGTTCCCATAAGACTAGAACCAGGATTGCAAAAGATATCATATTTACCTGATGAAATTATGGCTAGAGAGCATAACAATTATGGAGGAATACTCCTCCCGCAATCCAGCAAAAATAAGCTATACCTAGCACTTCCAGACTGGGAAGATGTTCCTATCAACCTCATATCAAGTGATTCGCTTTACGAGTGGATACTTAGAACACTAGAAAGGAATGCACTAACAAAAGAGGTAATAGAGATGGAAATCGAGTATCTTATACAAAAACATTAAACAAATCAGACTCTTCTCTGAGATTCAGAAAAGAGTCTTTTTTCTTTATTAAACAAAGCAACATTCCCTCAGAAAATTTGCTTTTTTTAGAGCTTCAATTATAATTAGATATCTTTTATTTACTGACAAATGAGATGAAAGCCGTCTTCCCAAAAAATATCCAGAAAGGGATCTTAGCAGGAATGAACTTCAATATCTGACCTTTTACGGTATCGGTTTTTCAGCTTTTTATCTTGGCAATCGGAATTGCCATAGCTTTTGTCGTATTTAATCAGCTCGCACAAAGTAGTAAAGCTGTTGGAATATTTTTTGCAGTTTTGATCTTTCTTATCTTTGCGGTAATCGCTTTTTTCAAAATTTCAGAACTCAATCTATTGGCCTTTATCGTAAAATTTATTCAAAATCAGTTTTTTGATACCACTCAAAAATATCAGACCAATTATACAAAAAATGATAAAATGGCAATCCTCCTAGAAAAATCTAAACATCAAAACACAAAACAAAAAATCGAATATAAAACCTGAATTGAATTAGAGAATATCGACAAACTTGATACCTCCTGACTCCTCTCCTAAAAAAATTAAAATACAAAAAAAATGCTGAGGAAGGGACTCGAACCCTCAAGCCAAAGGCATACGCACCTCAAGCGTACATGTATACCAATTCCATCACCTCAGCATATAACAATTCAAATATACCGATTTGCTGATCAATTGCAAGAAAGATTTGTATTTTTGAAAGGATTGGGTATATCTAGCAAACATAAAATATAATTTATCCTATAGAAAACCGTACTCATGTTTAAAAAAATCCAAAATGACTACATCCAAGCAATGAAAAACAAAGAAACACTCAAAAAATCAGCTTTAAACTACTTGATCGCACAGATTAAAAATAAGAAAATTGAACTCCAGAGAGATCCTAATGATGACGAGATCATTGCTATTATCAAAAAGGAGGTCAAATCTCTAAATGAGGCAATCAGTTTTTTAGAAAAAGCAAATAAACCTGAGGAACTTCAGGAAGAAAAAGAGAAAAAACTGATCCTTGAAAACTATCTCCCAGCAACTCTTAATGAGGAACAAACAAGATCCCTTATAGAAAATGCAATTAGAAATTTGAACATCACGGACCTCAAAACTCAAAGAGGCCTTCTCATGAAAGAACTTATGGCAACGCACAAAACAGAATTAGATCCAGCACTCCTCAACTCACTTATCAACACAATGCTCTAATCCTTTATCTAACTAAAATACAAGATGAAAAAAATAAAAATCCTGACTATTTGATTATTGTTACTTTGAGTACTAGGAAGTATCCCGTTTGTTAGCGCGAATAATTCTAAAACCAATACACCAACACCTACAACAAAAAGAGAACAGATACAAAAAGTTGAAGCGAAAATAATTTGACCAAAGGTTTGTGATCAAGAATGTATGAACAAAGAAAGACAAGATAGAATTCGTAAAGAATCAGAAAGAATAGGAAAACAGATAGAAGCAAAGAAATGTAAATGAATAAAACTCAACACAAATTTTCCATTTGTAGGAAGCTGCATCGGGTTTGAATGAGGAGGAACTAACCAAATCAATGTCTTTCCTAAAATGGTAAAAAGTTTAATGAAACTGATTATCTCCATTATTATGCTTATGTCACTGATTATTATCATCATAGCAGGAGTAATGGTAACCTCAAGTGGATACGACTCAGGGAACTACAAAAAGGGACTTGATCTCATCAATAAAGTTGCTACTGGACTCGCTCTCCTCGGAGCATCTGGAGTTATCCTAAAACTGATCAATCCGAACTTTTTTACTTAGTTGTCCTTGCAATAGGCGACCAAACTCCTATACTAGCACAAGTAGAAACAAGAAAAAATCTGACTTTTTTATCTTACAACTAGTAAACTATGGGAGTACAAATCAGAATTGATGGAGGATATCAAATCGAGAAGGAACTTTTCTTTTGATATACCTATACACATACAGGATTGATCAACCTTTCCTCTGAACTCGGAGAAGCCATGAGATACAATGAACCAGAAATCATTATCATTGATTACCCAGGAGAGTATGATGTTAAGTGACGATTTATCAAAGCAGTACTAGGAAAAAATAATAAACTCAACTATCTAATTCAATGAAAAAATAAAAAATTCTGAATCATTCAATCAGCGGATGTCCTAGAACTTGATGAAGTTTGAGGGATGGATACTTGGCTTTACCTCTGAGAAAATATTGAAAAGAAATTTGAACAACTAGAAATGGAGTGAGATCTTATCAATCTTGAAACTATTGAAAAAGAGTCAGCATAAAGCTAACTCTTTTTTTGTTTATCCACAAAATTCATCATTGCAAACAAGGTGAAGTAATCTAAATAGTCCTAGATAACTAAAACTTTCCTCTACAATCACCAATACTTTGCTAATTCTCCAAGCTTTGTCGTTGGGAATACACGGATCGTTGGAATCTCAAACCTCTTTGCAAAACGGAAAAGGTCACCTCACTTCGTGCTACGAGCAAACAGGTACTCCTTCTCAACCTCTCTCAAAACACGAGCATCATACCTTCCCATCGGATAACAAAAACTAATAATCGGAAATCCAAGCTTAGCCTCAAGTTGTTTTTTTGAATCAATCACTTCATGACGAACCCCAGAGAGAGAAAGTGTAGAAATTGCATAATGATTAACAGAATGTGATCAGATTTCTGAGCCTTGTTCTGCTATTTTGCGAATCTCATCCCAAGTCACAAACAGCGGATCCGTATCAGCCTTCCCAGAAATGATAAAAAATACAGCTTTAAGATTATACTTTTTGAGAAGAGGCAAAACCGTAGTATAATGCTCACGATGCCCATCATCAAAAGTCAGGATCACAGCTCTCTCTGGCAACAACATCTTCCCTTCCAAAATCGCCTTCATATCCCAGAAAGTCAGCGTTTTTATATTATTTTTATCTAAATATTCAAAAAGTGCCTCAAGTTTCTGTGGAGCATACGAAAGTTTGTATCAAAGCTGATCGTGAGTATTTGAGGGGATATCTTTGATATAATGAAACATCAAAATCGGAATTCTAAATTTCATCTTTTTCATCTCTGGAGTAATCTGAAATTTCGCTTCATCAAAGCTAGGAAAATACTTTCAAGCAAACTGCCCTCAGCTCAATGTATCTACTCCAGAGAAATCTACCTTCTGATCTACATTATTATCATTTCAGTCTCCTCAGTCCATCTCAAATTTCAATAAAAGAAAAAAACTGAACGCAATCAGCAATCCACTTACCATCAAGAGAAAAAACGCACGAGAACTTTTACATAACGCGAAAAAACTCCTCATTCCAACTACACTATCATAAACCAAAGAGAAGTCGAACGCTCCTCATCAAGCCCAAGATCCCCAGTATTGATCAAATGTTCAATTTCCTGATTACCTTGCCTCTGCGCTAGTAAACTACTCAAACATGCCAAAGCTGGATACTCATATTGTTGCTTCTCAGTCATTGACTGATGTTTACACGAGGCGATCAACTGAGCCGTCTTCTCCTTACAAGATTCCATAGAAAGACCAGCATAACAATCATTCATCACCATCAGAGAGTATCACTGTTCCAAAAGTGGCTTAATATGCTCCAATAAAGAACAGATTTTTGCTCCAGTTTTTATAAATATTACTACATGCTCCTGATGCATATTGATCACTGCCAAATATGCAAACAGCTTGTCCAAATAAGGATAAAAATTCTGATCAGTTTCCTCTAGTTGAAGTTTACGAACAGCAGACAAATCTTCAGAATTTTGATTCCACACCCTACCAAAATGAGGTCAAATCTGACCTGTATACACCATAGCATCTCCAGGCAGCTCCTCCACTTGCACCAAAAAGATAATCGGTTTATGCTGATCAAAAGCCAATAATGCACTCGCCAAAAAAAGCGAAGTATGAAATTCTAATACCCCAGGGCACACCCCATAACGCAAATCCCTCTGTGGCAATCAGATCAATTTCTGTGCAGAAACCGTATTAACCATAATTTCATCAAGTAGCTGTTCATAATTCATCCTAGATACAAATTCGTGATATATAAAATAATTTTTTGTTTTTTCTAATGCGTATTATAATGCCTCATTACCTGAAGTACAAACCTATCTGCCAATCTATACCTCTTCTCTCGTTCATCAGCTCCCATAAATACAACCGAGACTGATTCTATTCGATACTCTCTAAATATCTCACTAATCGCAGTTTTCAAGGCATCAATATTTCATTTTTTCTCCTCATCATAGATCAGGATAATATCCATTCCAATTGGCTTTCCAAACTTATCTCCCCAAAAATACTGCAAAATTCGTTCCCCCTGCTCCTGAAACTTATCAATCAATTGCTGTTTTAATGCCAAAAAAAATAACTCTTTAAGTAGAGATCAAAATTCGCTTCTTAAACTAATTGACCGTCCAGTAGACTCCTTAAGAATACTAATCAACTGAGCCTCCTCCAAAACATCAACCTGTTTTTTAATCGCCGGGAAAGTCCATCAGAGATCTGTCTCTAATGCTCTCATTGATACTCATTGTCTCCTAAAAATCAGATATTTGAGTATGTCAACCTTGGTTTTGCTTCAAAAGAGTTTTTCCAAATTCATCTACCCGATCTATGGGCTAATAAAAGTCGCCTCCGTTTTATAGTTTTTGAGTAAAAATGCAAGTCTGATTTAGTTTTTTTTGAAGAAAAAAAAGAAAAAACTGACTTCATCAAAGAAAATCAGTTTTCTTCTCCAGAGAAAGAAAGAACAAAAAAGAGAAGTCTGAACACCTCTCTTTTTTAAATTGTAACTAAAAACTATCAATATCTACTACAGAGAAAAGTCCATACATAAGTTCAGGTCTATTTGTACAAATCGAATAATACTTATCAGTCTGCTTCTTAAATTGGAGCAAAAGACAATTCTCAAAAGCTCAGATTTTCACTTCTTTCTTTGCTAGTAACTCTTGAATTCCTTTTCAAAAGCCTCGAGGGAAAGAACGCATAGCACTAGTGTCTCAAGTATATTGTGCAGTGAAATGAGGATTGATGTACTCTGCTACACTGAGTCCCCAATATCTTGAATAGGTATAATAATTTCAATTATCATCAATATGAAAATAAGGATCAGTCAAAACAGCTCAAGAGTGTAGCTCTGTAACAAATTGCTCAAAGGTCCTCCCACTCTTGAGTTGAGATTGGCGTATTCTAATGGTTTGAACATTACCTATCGCATCTATTGAATTTTGAACAATCAAAGTAGAGGGAGAATTCTCTAAAAGAGCAAACTTCTGAAATTTAATACCTGGCAGAGGCTGAGAAGATGGCATCAGAAGTGAAAGATTATCAAATCTAGGAATAGAAAAGATTCAATACTGATATCCATCAGTCGTGGAGAGATTAGAGGTCTCTAATCTTAATTGTTTTACTGGAAGTGCATTTTCTCCTAAAATACGATTCACACGCTCCTGAAAAGATAGTTTTCAAATTTCAGTAACAGCATATCAACCAGCCTTAACCTCTTTTCGTTTGTTCTCAAGATTAGGGAAATCCTCTCTCAAAAAAGCCGAACACTTTTCTTGTATATTTTTATGCATTTGAGATTGCTCGCAAGCAAGAAATAATGATTTAACTTCCGCCAAAACCTCTTTACCTGTTTTTGTTTGCGTCTGCTTTTCTAATACTTTCTCAACAAGTGACCTCAAGTTTTGCTCTTGCATAGCATAAATTGGAGAAAAAATAGAAAATAAAAATAGCAAAGCAAATAAAAAATATAACTTTTTCATTTTTTATCTCATAGTAAAATAAAATAACGAAGATAAGAGAGGGGAATTCCCTCTATTATTTTGAGTTCTAGACAGTTACCAAACCACCTATAAGCTACCAGGAAATGCATCCATATAGGCTACATTTGCAACACCATAATTAGTTTATTAATTAATATTTAAGAAGCCTACTCACTTCTTGCTATAGTAAGATTGAATATATGTTTTTAAAACCAGATTTCAAGCAAACTTCCCAATTTCAGCCTGACTTATTCCGTTTTTAGTCTCTTATTCCTCATTATCATCTCTTAACCATTAGTTTCTAAGGCTTCTCTCAGTCCCGCCTCTCATTTACCTCAATTTCTCCTTGCAAAGTCTTCAGGGATTCCTAGACTGAAATTATCTTTATTCTCTAACCAAAATATAAGATGACGGTAAAGTATAATGTTATTCCTAGAAAAAGCTTACAAAAACCTACAGAAGCTCCAAAGTTTTATGCTATCGCCAAATCAGATGGAGAAGTCAGCTTTAAGGCTCTAGCAAAGGAAGTCGCTCAGACTGGTTCAACCGTTTCTGATAGCGATGTCCTCGCTGTACTCAATGATCTCACAAAACTTCTCGTCAAACACCTCTCGGATGGAAAAGTGGTAAAGTTTGGAGATTTTGGAAGCTTTCAAATCAATATCTCTAGTGAAGGTGTTGCAAGTGCTGATAAATTTACATCCTCTCATATCAAAAACAATAAGATTCAGTTTCGCCCTGGAGCAGATTTGAGAGCAATGCTTGCAACTGTGAAGTATGAAAAACTCAGCAAATAACTCATATTTCAGCAAAAGAGAAGCCCACAAAAGTGTGGCTTCTCTTTTTTTTGTAGCAAGCGAGAACAAACGACACGCATGTCGATCCGAATCGATACACACATCGTTACTCATCGACACGCACGTCGATTGAAAACGGCACGCACATCGTTGAGAGCATTTTAAGAATAGTGATGAGAACTCACTTTGTAAACCTCGTCAGAGCATTAGCAATGCAATGTCCGCAAAGCGGTTGCTTCGCAATCCAGATAGAAGTCAGACCTGTTCCCTCCATATCTGGATCGCCACGTCTCACATTCGTGAGCCTCGCGATGACCAAATATCATTACGACCATCAGCAAAGAGATATTCACAAAACAGCAAGACCGAGAAAGTATTAACAATCACAAAATCCCCTCAAAAATTTGCAAAAAAACACATTATGACTATACTTAGAGTGAGTTTATTCTATCAAACACAACATAATGCTCAAAAGACTTTTTCAAATCAGTATTGTATTACTTCTCAGCTCAGTCTCAGCAAGCACTTTTGCCAATAATCTCATAAATAAGACTAAGCTCAATCAAATCCTCACCACTGATCAAAAAGAAATCATTAGAGATATCTGAGATCAAGATGCCCTGAGAGAATGAGCCTACAATGCTATCCACTCGGACAATCAAAAGATAAAAAATCTGATCAATAGCAATGATCAAATCAAAACACAAAAAGATGCCGAAAAAAAGACTTTCAAACTCATCAAGAGACTCATTAATTATGCACTAGGATTAGTATCTCTTATCGCATTAATTATCTTACTCATCGCTGGAGTTCAAATGGCGACAGCCGCTGGAGATGACAAGAAATTTTGAGCAGGGAAAGCCTCTCTCCTCAAAGTTGCAAGAGCCATCTGATGAATCGCAGTTTCATGGCTGATTATCAACTTCATCTTCTGGATTATTGAAGTCATTACTAAAAATGTATAATAGTACCTTTACCTATTAAAAGAAAAACATGAAAAGCTGATGGAAACTAATGGTTCTCTTCCTCTGACTAACAGGAATATCAGGCATGTGTCTCGGAAACTCAAACTTTTCAAATAGTCAAAACCCATTTTACTACGAAAATACAGAGAAAATCGTAGGAAGTACCCAAGATACCAACTACTGAGCACTCATCACAACCGATGCCGTCAAACAAGATGATGGACTTCTTACAAAAATTATGCAAGTCCTCAAGCTCGATATCAACAATAAATATAAAGGTCCTCAAAAGGCTTTTTACTACATCAAGAGTATTCTGAATTATGCATTAGCTTTTGTGAGTTTTATTGCATTTATGCTACTTTTGTATGGATTCTATATGATGCTGATTGGTGATGGAGAAAAAGGGCGAGACAAAGTCAAATCTACCCTAAAAGGAATCGCAATCGCGATCATCTCAATGTCACTCTCATGGCTTATTGTCTCAGCACTATTCTGGATCTATGAAAACCCAGCTCAAAAAGACTCACCGACCACTCAAACTCAATCCCGTCCATAAAAAAAAACAAAAAAATCTGACTTTTACTTCTTGTTTAATACATAGGTATGCTCTTTGATAACCTTCAAAATAAACAAATCCAAAAAGGGAAACAAGAATCTCAGTTTAATACTGAGACAATGCTTCCTATTTCTGAAATCAAAGATGGTTACTGCATTCTCAAAGACGGAGGGATCAGAGCAATTCTTAGAGCTGATGGTATCAACCTCGACCTCAAAAACTTTGATGAAATCCAAACGATCCTAGAACAATACAAGAGATTTCTTAACGGGCTCGAATTTCCTCTACAATTTCTAGTAAGGAATACCTATCTAGACCTCAGAGAATATCTCCAGTATGTTTCAAGGAATATTAACCAGCTAGATCCCTGAGCTCTCAAGCAGCAGGGACAATCTTATCTCAGCTTTTTAGAAGATATCAATATGAAACAAGGGCTCATCTTCGTCAAAGAGTTTTATGTTGTTGTCCCTTACTATGTCAATGAGCAGGATACTGATCAAATCAAAAAACCATGGCGAAGCAAATTCATGGATACCCTCAATGCAAAAGATGATGTAGAAACTATCGTTTCAAGATATAGAAACTTTGTAAAAGGACAAAAAATGCTCAATACCAGAATAGCGCTCATTCAAGAAGGACTTGCTGGACTTGGTATTCGTACTACTCAGCTCAATACCAAAGATGTTATCTCGCTCCTCTTTTCAGTATACAACCCACTTCTAGACTCTACCCAAGCTCAACGAGAAGAAAAATAAAAAACATAAAAAAAATCTGATCTAAACTAGGACTTTTTGGTTCTAGTTTTCTGTTTTTGGGGCTTAAAGTGCTGATCTGCGAGCTGAGCAATATTAAAGCAGAGCTCAGAAAGTAAATACAGCTGATGCCAACTCACCAATTTCTCGAGCTGAAGATCAGGCTTTAACTTTTTAAAATCAATAGAAAGCTGAATTCAGTATTCTAAGCTCCCCTTTCGCTGAGCAACATATGCTGAATAATGAAAATCCAAGGTTATCCTTGCTGAACCATTCAGCTTTTGAACTCTTTGCACTTTGGGAGAGAGAATAAAATCCCTCTGTACCTCATAATCTTCAAGTTTAAGCTTAAGACTTGAGGTAGTAGTATGATTCAGTACATTTCTCAAAAACCTGATTAACTGTTCAAATGAAAAATACTGATCCTTGAGCAAATCCTTGAGATATTCACGAAAATTCGCATCATTTTCGATCATTTCCCTCATCACAGAGAAAATTCCCCTAAACGCGCTAATCTCAGTCAAATAGCCATAGACATTCCTCTGCTCCTGATGCCCGTAAAAAGAAGTAAAAAGCCTCTTAAGCATACGTTCCTTGAGCATAAATGAGGTAGTTTTCCCTGTTCTAAGTGGATAATCCATCGCCAAATCAGACAAATCATTGGTCAACATGAGCTGCTCCATAAACTTTCCCAGCATGAGAAAGTGATAATACCCCTGAATCAATCTAAGCATCTTTCTCACAAAAAATATAAATTAAGGAACAGAAATCTGAATTTCTACCCTATTAGTATGAGGATTTTGCCTAATCTCAGTCAAATACGTTACTCCATGAGTGAAATCAGCATTAAAACTAGCATATTCACGAAAATCTCCACGTATAGCTCAAATCTTCCACTCTGAAGGAAAATAGATCATCTCCCTTGATTCTCGCCAGTGACGTGGCATACTCGGATCCGCAGAAAAATCCTGCAACGATAAAATATATCTCTCCCTATCGGTCATCTTAATATGATACTTCTCCTGCAAAGCTAACATCTCATCCTGATAACTCTTTGGAAGATCAAAAGTATAGGTAATCACAAGCTTATATTCCCCAGAGGTAATATTTTTGATAGAAAATTTCTTTTGATCTGAAGAGGCAATTACCACTCCGTTCAAATCCTGAATCTCAACCTGCTTTTTCAAAAAACCATCTGATTTATTAAATGCCGTATTGATATTCCAGAGATAGAGCATATCTGGCTGATATACGGTCGTCAAATCATATGCCTGCAAAAATCCCCACATCTGTGCGGAGACATTTGAGAGATACACATTAACATATCCCTTATGCAAAAGCTCCTGCACAGTATTGATCGCTGCTGAAGCCATACGAAGTGCATTCTGTTTAAGATAGGAGTTAAGATCTTTGATATACAGATCCTTTTTATTACTCAACACAGCACCTCTAATCAGATCAATATTCGCATTTACAAACTGCCACTCCCATGCCTTCTGACGAAATGATGGCAACAAATAAGTAATTAACTCTGAATCCAAAAACACTACTCCCTTAATATCCTTTTTAAACAGTTTATTTCGCTCATCAGGTCTAAAAAGTCTGGCCTTTTTCTCTGGATCAAAATCAGTGTGAAAGATTTTTTCATACAACAACTTCAGATTTTGACCATCTTTATCTGTAAATCCAAACTTATTCCCAGCAATAAATCAAACTGCCCTTGATCAGAGGATATCTACTATCCAACCAGGCAAATTTACGCGAGAGTTTGGAGAAATATAGTCTGGCAAATACGAATCAACTACTTGCAGATCCTCAATATGCCCACCAGAAAGACTCACAAAAGCAAAAGACCCAAAAAAACCTCAATTTGGACGAGCCTCATTACTGTTTTGGAGCGGAATCAGATAATTATAGTTTTTATCCCTTCCCAAGAGCTGAAAAATCTCCTCTCTCAAAGGCCAAGCATCATCAAGCATTTGAAATATTCTCTCATAATTTGAGAATCCCATCTTAGAAAGATAGGTTTTTTGAGATCTCGCATACTGCCAGAGCTGAAGGAGTTCTTTTTCCTTACTTTTTAGGACATTTTCTCCCCTCAGATAGGACTTTACCACATCATCCAACGTCAATAGCTGCCTTGAGATTTCAGGATCAATGACCCAAAAATAAAAAGAAATCTGATCCAAATCATTAAAAATATCAATTTTATTGGGAGAAAGGAACCATCAGGTCAATCTTGCATAGAGAGAAAAAAATACAAATGCGAAAAAAACCAGTACTCCAAATATTCAACGAAGTACCCATAAACGACGAGAAGAAGATTGCGAAGGACGAGCCACTTCTAATCAGATTTTTTTCATCTTGATAATTGAATAAACTGCCCTTAGTCTAGGATTTTTAAGAGAAATTGCAAGGGAGTTTTTTGATAAACTCTTGAACTCAAAAAGCTTTTTCCTATACTTTTTCAAGGTTTTAGCCACTAACACAATAGAAAGTATGAAAAGACTCGTTTTGATCCGCCACGGAGAAAGCACTCGAAATCAAGAAAATAGATTTACTGGATGGACTGACGTTGACCTCACAGAAAAAGGACAGCAAGAAGCGATAAAAGCTGGTCAAACCCTAAAAAAAGAAGGATTCTTTTTTAAAAAAGCATTCACCTCATATCTAAAAAGAGCTGTAAAAACGCTAAATACTGTTCTTGATCAAATGGACCTTGACCGAATCCCAGTTGAAAAGAGCCGAAGGCTCAATGAAAAACATTACGGAACCCTCCAAGGGCTCAATAAAGCCGAAACTGCAGAAAAGTACTGAGAAGAACAAGTGCTCCTCTGGAGAAGAAGCTATGATATTGCAACAGATCCACTTGATCCACAAGACCCTCGTTCACCACTTCTAGATCCTCGCTATGCTCTCATCAATCCAGCTGATCTCCCACTGACTGAATCGCTCAAGGATTGTATTGCTCGTACACTTCCTTATCTAGAGGAGACTATCCTCCCAACCCTCAAACAGGAATGAGAAATCCTCGTTGCTGCACATGGAAATAGCCTGAGAGGAGTAATCAAAATCCTGAAAAACCTTTCTGAGGAAGAAATCCTTAAGTTCAATCTTCCAACTGCTGTGCCCTATGTATTTGAGTTTGATGATGAGATGAATCTTCTCAAAGACTATTTTCTTGGAGATCCTGAAGAAATTGCAGCGCTTATGCAGGCAGTTGCAAATCAGTGAAAAAAAGCATAAATCATTTCTAACAAAATCAGATAGCTATCTAGGCTATCTTTTTTTTGAAAAGAAAAAAAATCTGATTTCTCTCCTCTTGTTCCCTAATATCTCATATAGCCTTGACTTTAACTACTTTAAGGCTATTATGCGATAGAAGATAAGTCTTTATTTTTTATACTTATACTCATGTGAAAACGATCAAAACTAAGTCTCATACTACTCATTCCATGTGTAGCATTCTTATCAGGATGTACTAATATCAAAAGTCCTGAAATAGCAAATGAAGACAATGAGACTACGAGATTAATTAGTGCAAAAGCCTTCCTAGAGACTCTAGCACCAACACTTGAAAAAACAGCAAAAGACATTACGGCTGAAGCCTTCAGCTGAGGATCAATCAATGGAGAACTCTCTGGCTACCTCCTTAGCAATACTAACATTAGATCAAACAGCGGAATGCAAGAAAAAATCGATCAAGCATTTGAAGGTTGGGTAGAAAAAAGCGTAGGAGATGGTGTTTGAGAATCTTATGTTGAGTATCTAAAAGATAACCTAATTTGTTCTGTACACTCAAAGGTCAATTATAATCTAGAAGAAACTATGAGACGTGCATATTCAGACGAAAAAGATTCTAACAAAAAAAAGGAAACAAGCAACGAACTAGAGAAAATTTCCACCGAAAACAGTCAATCTTTTGAAATTCACTGTGCTGAATTTAATGAAAAAAATCCGTCTCCACTAGAATTTAGTTTTGATCTATTTGGAGAGGAGCCTTTCTGGAATGCAGAACTAAGAGCAAGCTCACTCACCTATACAATCCCCAATGATGAAACAAATCAGTTCAATACTGATAGTACGTATATTTGGTTTTGGGGAACATCAGGAGAAACTCTGATTTTTACTGGAGAAAAATACAATCTAGGCGGAATCGCATGAGAAATTAATAAGGAAAATTGTATTGATAGCTGATTCGGTAACAAGCATAAATACAAGGCAAAAATTCGTTTCTGAGCGACAATATTTGAGGGTTGTGCTGATAAGATGGATAATTTTCTAGTAGAAGGAAGGAAAGGAATAGCAGAAAATCTCTTCAAAAAGATCAACTATAATAACTATCGTGGGAAACTTGATCCAAAAACTGCCCTCTATAATGGAATCCAAACAAAAGGAAATCTCCTAGAGATTTTCTTGACGCAAAAAGGCAGAGAAAACACAGAATATCTCGTCCTTGGAAAGACTGATGATGGACGAGAGACCTATTGGCAAGGAGAAGTCCCTGTAGACGCCGATACCTGTGAGAAATATGTAAAAGTCCCTGGACTGATGGATTTTGGAATATTTAATAGCTGTCCAAGAGGCTAAAAAAATCTCAGATAAAAAAAGAAAAATCAGGTTTTAAGAATATGTAAATTCGACCAAGCTTCATCAAAAATGAACTAGGGGAAATGAAAAACGAGAACTAGTATACAAGTCTACATATAAATATGTAGACTTTTTTCAATGAAAAAAATCTGAATTCTACCTTTTTTGTATTCCTTTATTTTGCATATCATAAAATAATAAAAAATAAACTTGACATTAAAAAGAAAAAGAATATAGTCTAGCTCCTCTAGAAAAAAATAGAGGATTCACTGAATCATAAACAAAAAAAGAATCGTCATGAAAAAAGAAAAAGACGCAATCAAGAACTCTACAAAAGAGTTAACAAAAGCTGAACTTGTACACATGTTCAAAGATGCACCACTTAGCTTGAAGTTTTACCAACTAGCCGAAGCTCAGTACAACCTCCGTATTCCTATTTGTCGACAGAAGTACGAAACAGAACTCGAAACATTCAGAAAATCAGGACTAGCTGCTGTAGCATCAGCAGAAGAAGCCTATTATAAAGAATGTAAACGCTATGAGGATCTTCTCAAAAAGTACAAAGATAGGGTATCTGAAGAACCTATGGATGAAGCATCTGCAGAGCTAACAAACATCAAGAAAAAGTTTGAACGAGAACTCGAAGAAAAAGAGCAAAATGTAAAAAGGGAACTTGAAGAAGCTCTTAAACAAATGGAAGATGACTTCCACTTTATGAGAGACCTGCATGTAAAAGCATGCTCTTGGGAATTGCAAGGAGACACATTATCTTTCTATGCATCCGAATTTAAAGATC
>ERZ773087.768-NODE-768-length-22745-cov-3.480079_pt1 | contig 22745 bp, 22 predicted proteins | sample MGYA00511375_ERZ773087 | MGnify/ENA primary metagenome ERZ773087 (study PRJEB29015, sample SAMEA2737995) | human oral metagenome | biome: human oral; feature: human-associated habitat; material: dental | place: China | collected 2063 ...
TAGGAAACGGCGCGATAGAGGTTATCCAAGCCGTGATGCATAATTTCGTAGAAAAAAGAGTGATCGTAAATATCCCTACGTTTTCATCTTATTACGAGTTTGCAAGGGACGATACGGAAGTGATTTATTATCAGCTAAATAAAGACGAAAATTTTAAGCTTGATATCCAAAGTTACGTTAATTTTGTTAAGTCTAAAAACCCGGATAGCGTAGTAATCATCAATCCAAACAATCCGGACGGCGGATACATAAAATATAAAGATTTAAGATTTATTTTAAATAATCTTAAAGAGGTTAAAAATATCATAATAGACGAGAGTTTTATACACTTTGCCTTTGAGGATAGCGAATATAGCTTGATTTCTGCTACCGAGCTTTTTAAAGAGTTTTCAAACGTCATCGTCATCAAAAGCCTGTCTAAAGACTTCGGTATAGCGGGCATTAGGGCAGGATACGGAGTAATGGATCAATACAAAGTGGCAAAACTCCTTAAAAACGGATACCTGTGGAATTCTAGCGGACTTAGCGAATACTTTTTTAGGCTTTATAATAGAAGCGATTTTTTTAAAGAATACGAAGAAGTAAGGAAAAAATATATCGCCCATGCGCAAGAGTTTTTTGATGAGCTTTTAAAGATACCTCAAATAAAAGTCTATCCTAGCATGGCAAATTTTGCTCTTATTGAACTGCTCGACGGTAGTACTAGCTCAAATTTCGTTTCAAAGATGCTAATAAAATACGGCGTTTATACCAGGACTTGTAGCGATAAGATCGGATTAAACGGAGAATTTATAAGGATTGCGGCTAGATCGCAAAAAGAAAACGAAATCATCGTTAAGGCTATTAAGGAGATATTTAAGGACGATATTGCATAAGCCCATATTAGCTATTTTTGATTTTTGCGATACGATATTCGACGGTCAATCCGCTACGTTTTTTTTGGATTTTTTCGAATCTAAACTTACGATTGCCAAGAAAATACGCGCAAAAATTATAAAGAAAACGAATAAAATACCCTCATCTGATAGCAAAAGATATAAAGAAAATTTAATGCGGGTATTTTACGGTATCAAAAAAGAGGAGATGGATAAATACGCGGCAGAATTTTATAGTAGCATAGTAGCAAACAGACTTCATAAAAACGCTATAGAAGCTCTTTTAGCGCATCAAAAAAGCGGTCATATTATCGTAGTCGTATCGGGTGGATTTGAGGTATATTTGAGGCATTTTGCTAAAAGTTACGGTATAGATTATTTAGTAAGCACGAAGCTTGAGTTTAAAAACGGCGCCTTTGCCTCCAAAATCGCAGGCGATGAATGCTTGGGAGATAAAAAAGTAGAGTTGCTGGGTAGCGAGCTAAATTTAAAGGAATTTGATTTAAAAAATTCGTTTTGTTATAGCGATAGTTGTTCGGATATGCCTCTATTTTCGCTAGTCGGTAACAAAATAGTCGTAAAAAATGCCCAAAGTACCGATTGGATAGACGATGGGTTTAAGGTTTTAAAAGTAGATGGAAGTTATGCTTAAAAATTTATTTGCCTCAAAAGTCGCGAAACAAACGCTATTTTTATTTGTAGCGCAGATATTTGGCATGGTTGTAGGTTTTGTATCCAATATGCTTTTAGCCAAACAAATGGGAGCGACTAATTTCGGGATTTATTCTTTATCTCTGGCTATTATTACGTTTATATCTATATTTTTTGAGTTCGGATATTTTTCTAGCGCCTCAAAGATGCTGGCAAACAACCATGACATAAATTTAGAAAAAAAGATATTTGGTACGTCTATAATAATAGCATGTGTTTTATCGGCTTTTTTTATCGTGTTTGCGCTCGTGATTTCATTTTTACTCGGAAAAATTTTTAGTTATGAAATAGGACGAATAATCAGAATTTCGTCTTTTATAAGTTGGAGTTTCGTGATTCCATTTTTTATGGAGCTAATATTAAAAGGCAGTAATCACATAGGCTATTTAGCCGGTTTTAATATATTTTCTAAAATTCTATTTGTAGTGTTTTTATCTCTTTTATTTATTTTTGAACGCTTAACTCCGTTAAATGCGCTTTTATCTTTTTCTTTATCTTATGCGGTTGCCTTTGCGATATACGCTTATGTGCTACAGCCGAATTTTGGCGGCTTTTTTGAAATTCTTAGAGCTATAAATTTGGAAAATAAACGATACGGAATGCATGTATACGTAGGTAGGGTAATTGATGTTTCTACATATAATATAGACAGGCTTTTAATAGGGTATTTTATGGGCTCAAAGGACGTCGGCTTTTATGGGCTGGCAAATTCTATGGCTATTCCGATAAATTCGTTATCTGCTGCCATGAGTAGCACTATGTTTAAAACGCTGGCAAATAGCAACAAAATAGCTTTTGCTGTTTTAAAGGCAAATTTAGCTTGGGTATTTTTAGCATTTATTTTGGCTAATATGCTGGGCAATTTAATTATAAATTTTTATCTAAAAGAAGAATATAGCGACGTTTCTTTATTATTGCTTTTAATGTCTATCGCGGTTTGTTTTCAGGCTCTTTGCCAGCCTTACAATGCTTGGATTAGCGGGCATGGATATGGAAAAGAGCTAAAGAATGCTAATATAAAAATGACTATCGTGACCGCTGCATCTAGCGTTTTATTGGTTCCTATTATGGGGGCTGTCGGTGCCTGCATTTCAAGTCTGATATCAAATTTATATTCGCTATTTTTATATGTAAAGATTTATTATGCCAAAATATAAAATATATACGAGTTATGCAAGAACTCCGATATACTTAGTTTTATTGTCTATAGGCGCAAAAGGCAAAAAAGTTTTATTGCCGGCTTTTACTTGCGCTACTACATTACCGGATGCGATAGTGCAGGTCGGCGGGATTCCGGTGTTTGTGGATATTGATGTGCATAACTTGAAAATGATTCAAGATGATATAAAAAGTAAAATTTCATCCGATACGGTAGCAATAATATCTCATCATTATTATGGTGCCTATATGGACTATGTCGTAAAAATACAAGATATTGCAAAAAAACACAACCTTATTCACATAGAAGATAGGGCTCATTGTTATGGCTTAAAGAAAGATTTGATCGGGGATGTCGCTATATATTCTTTTTCAAAGAATATGATTTCTCCCGGCGGCGGATTATTGGTTACGAGAAATTACGATATATGGCAAAAATGCTTGGATATTCAGGATAAAAATAGGAGTATTTTTCATACATTCATAAGGTCTTGCGATATAAATAAGCGATACAAGTCCATAAATTTAGTAAAAAGAGTAGTTTGTAAAGTTTTAAAATTTTTGCGGTTTTACAAACGGAGTTTTTTTATAAGATTAATAGCAATGATATAGGGAAAAAATTTGACGTATTCGACACTAGAATGACGACCGAGCAATTTAAATATATTTTGGTTTCAATAAGAGATTTGAAGCGCAATATTAAGCATAGAAAAAGTATGGCATTGAGGCTCAATCAATTTTTGCCGTCATTTTTAAATATAAATAATAATATCTTTACTAATTACGTAGTATATACCGATGATTATAAAAAGTTGGAAAAAATTTTTAATAGCTTTAATATTAAAATCAGAAGAGTATGGCCGTATTTTCAGGATTACTGGAGCGAGCAAATGACAAAAAACGTGAAGCAACTATCGCAGAAGCTTTTGTTGATTGATTTGGACTATCTTGATAAAGAAAAAATTCAAGAGATAGAGAGCATGCTAAATGAAAGTTGAGATATTTGAAAAAGACCAAATCGTACCTGACGAATGGAATTTAGGTATAGAAAATCCGACTCAGCTATTTGAATTTGCAAATACGGGCGGTAAATTTTCAATTCCGTATTTTCTAATCATAAAAGATAAAGATATTATTTTTAAATGGCAGTTTTTTGTAGTAGGTTTTAGATATTTTAGATATATCAATATCGTTTCAGAGCCAAATATTCAAACTACCGAATTACTAGATATCGCTTTTAAAGAAATTTTAAGAGCATTTAATCCTTTTAAGGTAATTTTTTACTCTATCACATTATCAAAATTTACAAATATGGATTTTTTAGAACTAAATAATTTTAATGAAATATATAGATACGGCTCATCTGTTTTAGATTTAAATCAAAATGAAGACGCAATATTTTCTAATATACATAGTAAACACCGTAATGTTATAAAAAGGGCGCAAAAAGAGGATGTTGAGGTATTTGAGGATACGAGCGAACAGGGAATATACGATTTTTATAAAATAGGCGTTGAAACATATGCCAGATCAAATAAAGAGGCTTTAGAAGTTTCATATTTACTAAAGTATTTTTTTGCGCTAAATAAAACGGGCAATATTAAAATATTTTTTGCAAAAAAAGATAACGTCATCCAAGCCGGAGCAATTTTTCTCGTTTCTAAACATATGTCTATATATTGGCACGGTGCATCTATAAATAATTGTGCTACCGGCTCTTCAAATTTGTTGCAGTGGGAGGCAATAAAATATTTTAAGCAAAACGGCACAAAGATATATGATTTTGGAGGCTGCTCTGATTTGGACGAGAAAGCTAAATCTATCAGTAGATTTAAAGGTAGATTCGGCGGTATGACGTTTAATTATATAGGGTTTATAAAAATAAACAATATTTTAAAAAATATATTATTTATCTTTATAAAAAATTTTACTAATAAAGGCTAAATATGACTACGCAAGAGAAAATTTTGGACCGATATAAAGAAATAAGAGGTGATTTTATAGATACTAAAGACGAGAAGCTCAGGCAAGAGTTTTTTGATAATCTCTTAAAATACAACTATTTAAAATTCATAAATCCATATATAAACGGCAAAATTTTAGAGATCGGTTGCAATAAAGGCTATATGTTAAAAGCATTGCAAAGTTTGGGTTTTAAAAATTTATACGGTATAGATTTGTCTAATTCCGACTTGTCGATAGCTAAAAATAGAACCGGACTAGATACGCTAAAACAAGAAAACGCTTTTGACAATTTAAAATATAATAAATACGACCTTATACTGTGTAAAGACGTTATGGAGCATATACAAAAAGATAGGCAAGAGGAATTCGTAAAAGAGATATATAACTCGTTAAATATCGGCGGGACGGCAATCATCCAAGTTCCAAATATGGACTGGATGATGTCTAATCATGAAAGATATATGGACTTTACTCATGAAGTAGGCTATACCAGAGAGAGCCTTGCGGATATTTTTAGGCTATATTTTGCCGAGGTAGAAGTGCTTCCGGCCTCATATATATTTAGAAATAGCAAGAAAAAGATCGTCGTTTCGCTAGTAAGAAGCATTATGATTAAATGTATAAGGTTTGCTTTAAGGATACTTGGAGAAGGCGCAAGTGATGTTTGGTTTGAACACAGAGAGATAATGGTCGTAGCAAAAAAAGACAGATAATGAAGCAAATTTTAATAACCTGCGATACCGAGGTTGGCGAACTGCACGCAAATAGAGCCGATGCGTTTGAGATTTTTATAAAAGGCGAGATCGGCGGCGGCACGGAAGTCGGCATAAAGCTCATAAACGATTTAGCAAACGAGTACGGCGGCGTAGCAGAGCATTTTGTGGACGTATATCCGTATGAAAGATACGGCGAGGATAAATTTAAAAGGCTGTGTCGCCAAATCATTAAGAGCGGACACGGCGTAAATTTACATACCCATCCGTCCGGAAAATACGATAAAAATAGAAAATTTATGCGCCAATATAGCTTAGACGAGCAAATAGAAATTATAAATTTCGGTAAGCAAAAGATAAAAGAGTGGATAGGCACGGACGTTATAGCTCATAGAGCCGGAGGATACGGCGCAAACGACGACACGCTAAGAGCTCTTAGGATAAACGATATTTTTATAGATAGCTCGTTTTTTTATAAAAATATAAATTGCGCTATAAACTACGACTACGTAAATAAAACTAGCAAAAAATGCGGCGTATTACAGCTGCCAGTTAGCGTTTACGAAAAACAAAAGCGCTACGGTGTTTTAAAAACCAAAAGCGTTTTTCAAAAATTTGATTTTAGATACGGCTCTAGCGCGGATGAAATATTAAGAGCGATTGATTTAATGCCCAAAGATTGCGTAATAACGCTTTTTTTACATAGTTTTAATTTTTTAAATTTAAAATATAATTTTAAAAGCGGGCAGTATGTCGATATAAGCATAAACGAGGGTTTAATAGGCGAGTACAAAAAACTTTTAGAGAAAATCGCGGGCAATAAAGAGTGTAAATTTACGTCGATAAAAGATTTAAATTTAAGCTCTTTAAACTGCTCGGACTATGTGCCAAAGATTAGCGTAAACGCCGAAATATTAAAGCCTGCAATGGATAAATTTAGGCTAAAATTTATGCAGATAGGCGATATATGATGAAAATACTTTACCTAAGGACGCTTTATTGGTTTGGGCTAAAAGCGGGCGGCTCGGTGGGGCACACGGCAGGCGTTATAAACGCTATGGATAAAAAGGTGCGGCTAAGCGTTGTTTCAAATGACGAACTTTGGGGGGTTGATAAAGAAATAACCGTCGTAAAGCCTATAAAATTTCCTTTTATCCCAAAAGACGTTCTTGAGTTTTTTTATAATTTTAAAATAATAAAGCATTGCGCCGATTTGGAGGCTGACGCGATATATCAGAGATATAGCGGATTTAGCTTTTGCGGGGCGTATATCGCAAAGAGAAAAAAGATACCGTTTATTTTAGAGTTTAACTCGTCTGACGTTTGGAAAATTAAAAATTGGAAAAATAACGACGCTCTTTTTAAGCGAGTTTTTAAGATTATTTACTACAAAATTTTTAAGCTACCTATCGTTTGCGCGATAGAAAGTTATAATCTAAAAAATGCAAAATGCGTAGTTGCGGTATCGGAGGCGTTAAAAGATATCCTTTTAAATTTAGGCGTAGACGAGGGTAAAATAATCGTAAATCCAAACGGAATAGACGAAAACAAATATAATCCGCAGGTAAGCTGCGAGGACGTAAAGCAAAAATACGGTCTTGAAAATAAAATCGTAATCGGCTTTATAGGGACGTTTGGGCAGTGGCACGGGGCCGAAAACATAGCCCTAGCTTTTGGTAAGTTGCTAAAAAAATATCCTGAGTATAAAAATAAAGCAAAGCTCTTTATGATAGGCGACGGCGTTAGGATGCCAATCGTAAAAAAACATATTTTGGAATTTGATTTGCAAGAAAACGTCGTATTAACCGGCCTTATCCCGCAAGAACAAGGAGCGAAATTCCTAAGCGCTTGCGATATATTGGTTAATGCCACCGTCCCAAATCCCGATGAGAGCGAGTTTTTCGGCAGTCCTACCAAGCTGTTTGAATACATGGCTATGGGCAAAGCCGTAATATGCAGCGATATGGCTCAGATGTCTGAAATTTTGGAGCACGGCAAAACCGCCTATATGGTAAAACCGGGATGCGTAGACGCACTAGAAGCTGCCATGAAATCGCTAATAGACGATACCTCGCTAAGGGCGTCTATGGGCGCAAACGCCGCAAAAGAAGCCCTACAAAAATACACGTGGGACAAGCATGTGGATAAAATTTTAGAGGCCGTAAATAATGGGTAAAATTTTTTATTATCTTAAAAAAGCTAGATCAATGCCGCCTGATGCGTTGTGCGCGAAAATCGCTAATAAAATTTTAAATTTAACTAAAAATAAAATCCAAAAATTGCGCGATGTATCGGGCGATACCCGTATCAAATTTAACGTTTCGCCGGTACGAATAAGCTACGTAAATTTATGCGAACTTGGCGTTTCAAATATAAATTTAGACGTCGCTAGATATCTGTCTAAAATGTACCTGGAGCATAAATTTGATCTGCTCGGCAGCGGCTGGGTAAAAAATAGCTATGATAGCGCGGCGCTCGGGCTTGAGGGCTACAAATACGATATGAGCGTCGCAGCTCCCGCGAATGTGCCAGAGGGCTACGAGCCGATCGATTGGCAAAAGGATTTTAAAAGCGGTTTTCGGTGGGATGAAAAAAAATGGTACAAAGATCAGCGCATAGCCCATAAACCGGGCAGCGATATAAAGGTGCCGTGGGAGCTTGCGAGGTTTCAGCACTTGCCGCAGCTTGCTATTTTTGCGGCGGCGGATCCAAGCTTAAAAGAGCGAAATTTAAAAGAATTTAAAAACCAAATTTTAGATTTTATCCGTAACAATCCGCCTAGAATGGGCGTAAACTGGACCTGCACGATGGACGTTGGCATCAGGGTTGCAAATATGCTGGCGGCTTACGATATGTTTTGCCAGATGGATGAGGGCAGAATTTTAGATGCGGATTTCAAGCAGACCTTTTCAAATAGCGTCTACGAGCATGCGCTTCATATCGTGAATAATCTAGAATATTCGCCGCATCTTACGTCAAATCACTATCTAAGCGACATCGCGGGTTTGCTATTTGCGTGCGCGTATCTAGACGGCGGCGGCGAGACGGATGCGTGGCTGGCGTTTGCCGTGCAAGAAATAATTAGCGAAATGAAAAAGGAATTTTACGAAGACGGCGGAAATTTTGAGAGTTCTACGAGTTACCACCGCCTAAGCGGCGAGCTAATGGCGTATAGCGCGGCTTTGATACTGGGTCTAAAAAGCGAGAAAATTTCATCTTTGCAAAATTACGATGCAAAGCTTTGGCGTAAAAAGCCAAAACTCCTGCCGCCGGACGAGCAGGAATTTAAAATTACAAACGGACAAATAGCGCTGCCGCAGTGGTTCGTGGATAGACTGTATAAAATCGGCAGATTTACCGCGGACATCATAAAGCCAAACGGCGAAGTGCCGCAATTTGGCGATAACGACAGCGGCAGGTTTTTTAAATTTAGCCCAAACGGCGAGTTTTTGAGCAATGAACAAGCCGTGCAAAAATATCTAAATTTAAGCGGCTTTGCGGGCGGCGACGAGCTATTTTGGGATGAAAATATTTTAAACCATTCCACGCTAATTAGCTGCATGGGCGGGATTTTTGACGATGAGATATTTAAAAACGGTTTTTGCTTTGAGAGAAGTTTTATCCGCTCGCTTGCCGGGCGCACGCTGCAAGTAGGCGATAAAACATACAAAAGCCAGGTTGCTTCGGACGTGAAATTTAGCGAACTGCCGCACCGAAAAAGCGTGGAATTTAAAATTGCGAATTCGCAAGAGATCAAAAATCTATTTTATCCGGACAGCGGAATTTTTATCTTTAAATCCAGCAAATTTTACCTCGCCGTCTGTGCTACGCCGCTTGGACAGAATGGCCACGGCGGACACACTCATAACGATAAGCTGGGCTACGAGCTGTGGATAGACGGGCTGGATATAGCAAGAGATCCCGGCACCTATCTTTATACGCCGCTTTCAGATAGGAGAAATGAATTTAGAAGCATTAGGGCGCACAACGTGCCTATTATAGGCGATTTGGAACAAAATAGTTGGGGCGAGGGGATAGCGGGATTATTTGGTATGCTCGCCGAGTGTAGGTGTTTCGTAGCGGACTTTGGAGAAAATTTTATAAGTCTCGCTACCGAATACAAAGGCATAAAAATTATGAGGAAATTTGAGATAAAAGAGGATAGATTGGCGATTACCGATACGGCAAACAGGGAATTTTATTATAGTAAATTTGAGCTATACTCAAACGGATACGGGAAGCTTACGAAAAATGTCTAAAAAAATACTATGGTGCGGAAATTCGTATTACGGTTCACCGTTTAAAGTCGGTTGCAATTATTACAGCGAATTGCTAGCTAAGGAGGGAAACGAAGTTTTATTTATCGCGCCGCCCGTTTCGCCGTTTCACGATAAAAATAACGAAGCCATCAGACTCGCTCAATCAAAAAAAGGCGTACATAAAATTTTTGAAAATTATTTTATATACACTCCGTTTGCACTTATTCCGCCGTTTAAAAAGTTACCTTCCGTTTTTTATCAGGTTATAAAAACGTGGCATACTTTTACTCTACCGAACTTTAAAAAAACGCTTAAAAATTTTAATTTTTTAAACGTGGATATTTTAGTTATAGATAATTTTGCGTTTTTGCCTATAACGGATATCGTAAAATATAATAAACTAATCGTTAGAGTTACCGATAGATTAAACGGCTTTGACGTAGGCGCGGCTGCTATCAAAGCAGAGGAGTATCTGATAAAAAAAGCCGATAAAACGATATATACGTCATCTAGTCTTAAAAGCTATATAGAGAAATTTAACAAAAACTGCTTTTATGTCCCAAATGGAGTTGATTTTAACAAATTTCAAAGAAAGTATGATAAGCCTGAATTTTTTTATAATATTAAAAGCCCAGTTGCCGTTTACGTGGGCGCTATCGAGAACTGGTTTGATTTTGATTTACTAGATTATGTAGCTAGCGAGCTAACCGATGTGCATTTTTTAATAATCGGAACCGTAAAATTTGAACCTAAAAATTTTGAGCAAATAAAATCTAGAAAAAACATTACCTTTTACGGGAAGGTCGATAATGATGCGGTAGCTCCTTTTTTGAAATTTGCAGACGTCGGCATAATCCCGTTTAGGTTAGATATGGATTTGGTTCACTCTATAAGTCCGTTAAAGTTATACGAATACTCGGCGGCCGGACTTTATACGGTAGCTACTAAATGGCAAGAGCTAGAGCAGCTAAATAGTCCTGCTTTGTTAGCTGATTCAAAAGAGGATTTTGCGGCGTGCGTAAAAAAAGCCGTAGCCTTAAAGCAAATAGGCGGGAGCGAAATCGTAAAATTTGCAAAGGATAATGATTGGGAAGAAAAAATACGACTTATTATTTAAGATTTGATATAATTTTATTTGAAATATCATTAATTCTAAACTATAAGGTAAAACTAGGACGGCTATGCGTAAAAAGATAGCAATCGACTTTCGCATGCACAAAGCATCCGGAATAGGTACGTATATAAAGGGTTTACTACCGTTTTTAACGGAAAAATTCGAGGTTATTTTGCTAGGTACGCAGGCCGAGATAAGGGAGTACGCATGGAGTAAAAACGTTAAAATTTTAGAGTGCGGGCGGGAAATTTACTCTTTGGACGAGCAGATTTGTTTGCCGGTAAAGATTCCTGAATGCGATATTTTTTGGTCTCCTCACTACAATATCCCTATCTTGCCCATAAGGGCTAAATTTAGAGCGGTTACCATTCATGATGCGTTTCATTTGGCTTTTTACGACAGCTTAAATTTTATGCAAAAGATATATGCTAAGATGATTTTTAATCAAGCTTTAAGCAGAAGCGACGTCGTTTTTAGCGTTTCGGAGTTTTCAAGAAGCGAGATATTAAAATATACGAAAACGGATAAAAATATTTTTGTCGTACCAAACGCTATAGACGAGGGACGTTTTAATAACCGCTACGATAGCGCCGTTTTGGAGGCGGCGGCAAGAGAATATAAACTTCCGGAAAATTTTATTTTATTCGTAGGAAACGTAAAACCTCACAAAAATTTGAAAAATTTATTGTTTGCGCTAGAAAATACGGAGCTAAATTTGGTGATAGTGGGAAAAAGAGACGGCTTTATAACTAGCGATAGCGATATTTTGGAGATTATCGAGAAAAATAATCTCACAGAGCGTATATTTTTTACCGGCTATGTTAAGGACGCCGACATCGCCGCTATTTATAATCTAGCAAAATTATTCGTCTTTCCGTCTTTATACGAGGGGTTTGGTATCCCGCCGCTTGAGGCGCAAGCCTGCGGTTGTCCGGTAGTGTGCTCAAACGCCGCTAGCCTACCCGAAGTTTGCGGGGATAGCGTTTTGTATTTCGATCCGCATAACGTAGAAGATATAAGAAGTAAGATACAAGCCGTTTTAAACGATGAAAATTTACGAAACGAACTTTGCGTTAAGGGTTTTGAAAATATTAAGCGATTTAGCTGGGAGCGCTCTGCTAAACAAATCATAGAAGTAATGGAAAAACTAAGATAAGGAACCGTAAAATGATAGACAGAAGCCTAAACTACGGACGACATATAATAGCTGATTTTGCCGCTAAAATAGGGCATTATGAAACCGTGCTGGATATCGGCGCGGGTAAGGGCGATGATTTGGCGATATATAAAAGTAAATGTGGGGACGCTAGACTTTTAGCCTTAGAAGGGTATGAGCCAAATGTCGCAAAGCTAGCCGCAAGAGACATCGAGGTCTTTTCGCACGATCTTGAGCGAGATAAATTTCCTTTCGAGGACGAGAGCCTGGATATCGTGAGCGCAAATCAAATTCTAGAGCACGTCAAGGAGGTATTTTGGATATTTCACGAGATAGCTCGTACGCTAAAAATAGGTGGGCATTTCGTGCTAGCGGTTCCGAATTTAGCCAGCCTTCACAACAGAGCCTTGCTGCTACTAGGCAGGCAGCCTACGTCTATACAAAATCACTCCGCGCACGTTAGAGGTTATACTAAGCCCGATTTGATGCGGTTTTTAAAAATTTGGGGCGGTTTTGAGCTGGTAGATTTTCAAGGAAGTAACTTTTATCCGTTTCTGCCCTGCATTGCAAAGCCGCTAGCTAGGGCGTTTCCTCAGGCTGCTTGGAGTATCTTTTTGCTGCTTAAAAAGACCAAGGAGTATGAAGGCGAGTTTATAAAATGGCCGATTGAAAAATCGCTGGAAACTAATTTTTATCTAGGCGAAAAATGAAAAAAGCACTAATCCATGACTGGTTTAGCACCTACGCAGGCGCAGAAAAATGCGTCGAGAGTTTCACGAATGTTTGGGACGATTTTGAAATTTACGGCCTTATTGACTTTTTAAGCGATGCCGACCGAGATAAAATTTTAAAAGGCAAGCGAGCGCATACGAGCTTTATTGGGAAGTTGCCCTTTGCAAAGAGCAAATACCGCAACTACTTGCCGCTATTTCCGCTTGCGATCGAGCAGTTTGATCTAAGCGGCTACGACGTCGTGCTATCTAGCTCGCATGCCGTCGCAAAGGGGGTGCTAACGCACTCTAACCAGCTTCACATTGCCTATGTGCACACGCCGATCCGCTACGCGTGGGACCTGTATCATCAGTACTTGCGCGAAAGCGGGCTGGATCGCGGTTTAAAGGGCGTGCTGGCGAAGTATTTTTTGCATAAAATTCGCATTTGGGACGCCGCCAGCGCAAACCGCGTAGATCATTACGTGGCAAATAGCCGCTACATTGCGCGCCGTATAGAAAAAATCTACGGCAAGCCCAGCGACGTCATCTATCCGCCCGTAGACGTGGATAAATTTACGCTGCGCGAAGCCAAAGAGGAGTTTTATCTAACCGCCTCGCGGATGGTGCCGTATAAAAAGGTAGGCCTCATCGTAGAGGCGTTTTCGCAGACGGATAAAAAGCTAGTAGTCGTCGGCGACGGGCCCGATATGGTTAAAATCAAATCAAAAGCGGGCAAAAACGTCGAGCTTTTGGGTTTTGCGGACGATGAGACGATGAGGGATCTCATGAGGCGGGCTAAGGCGTTTGTTTTTGCCGCCGAGGAGGACTTCGGTATCACGCCCGTAGAAGCGCAAGCATGCGGCACGCCCGTGATTTGCTTTGGTCGCGGCGGCGCTCGCGAGACGGTGATTGACGGCGAGAGCGGGTTATATTTTATGGAGCAAAACGTAAAAGAGCTACTTGACGCGGTGGCTAAATTTGAGCAAAATCGCGATAAATTCGAACCTGTAAAAATCAGGGAAAATTCGCTAAGGTTTTCGCGAGCGCGCTTTGAGGCCGAGATCAAAAGCTACGTCGAGAAAAAATACGAAAAATTTAAAGAAAAAATAAAATAATCGCCAAGCGCAAAATTTGCGCGGCGCGTATTTGGATGGAAAAATGAAAAAATATCTTTGTAAAGCGATACTTCTTTTGGTCGATCTTTTGGCTATTTGGGTGTCTTTTGGTATAGCAGTCGAGCTTAAAAATTTATTTTACGGCGACCACGTGCTACTTGATATATCCAAATATCAGGGCTTTGGCATCGCTTATGCCTTGATGATAGCCTTGTTTTTTTATCAGGGGATTTACGCTAGGAGGTATGATTTTTGGCACGAGTGCGCCATAGCGGTAAAGAGCTGTTTTTTTGGGCTTTTGCTTACTTTAGCTACGCTTGCCTTGCTAAAGATAAACTATGATTTTTCAAGAGCTAGCTTGATTTTGGGCTTTGGTTTTATGATTTTTATTATCCCGGCTTTTAAATTTATAGCTAAAATTTCACTTTTTAAACTCGGCTTTTGGAAAAAGAAGGCTAAAATTTTAGGCGAGAGCGAGGAATTTGAGCTGGCGATTTTTGACGATAAATACCTCGGTTATATTCGCGCGCAGGCTGATTATGAGTCGCTTTTTATAGGCGGCAGCGGCATGGGCGCGCGCGAGCTAAACGAGCTAATAGAGCAAAATATCAAGGAAAATAAAGAGATTTTATTTACGCCCGTGCTTAGAGGTTACGATTTTACGCAGGCTCATATTTATAACCTATTTAACTCCCGCACGAGCCTTTTTGCGATACACAACTCTTTGCAGAGTAAATTTAACATCGCGCTAAAAAGAGGGCTCGATATATTTTTGATAGTTATGGCTTTGCCGCTTTTGATTCCTGTTTTTTGCGCGGTCGCGGTCGCTATGAAGATAAGCGAACCAAGAGGCAAGATATTTTTCTCGCATCAAAGGATGGGGCTAAACGGCAAGCTGTTTGGGTGTCTTAAATTTCGCTCGATGAGAGAAAACGGAGCCGAAATTTTAAAAGAGTACCTTGAAAAAAATCCGCAAGAAGTAGAGTATTTTGAAAAATTTCATAAATACGAAAACGATCCGCGCGTAACCAAACTCGGAAATTTCCTCAGAAAAAGCTCTCTTGACGAGCTGCCTCAACTAATCAACGTCCTAAAAGGCGAGATGAGTATCGTAGGTCCTCGCCCGTGCGCGCAGTACGAGCGCAAGGATATGGGGCGATACGCCGAGCTAATCTTGGCGGTTTTGCCGGGGATTACCGGCATCTGGCAGGTTAGCGGCAGGAGCGACGTAGACTTTGAAACGAGGGCTCAGATGGATGCGTGGTATATGAAAAACTGGTGCATCTGGAACGATATCGTGATAATCATAAAGACCTTTAAGGTTGTTTTAATGCGTAAAGGCGCAAGCTGATCAAACTAAGCGGCTAGCTGCGACGAGTCGCGGTCAGAGGGCAAAATTTCACCGTGGCGCGGATCTATAAATTGCGGTAGGAAGTTAAAATTCAGCTACGTCTAGGTTTCGCGGCAACGATAAATTCGGCGTATATCGCCGCTGTCCATCTCGCCCAAATCTCTATAAAAATGCTTTTGGCCTAACTTAAAATACCCGCAAGGGTAAGCTTTGTGCAAAATTTTAATCGAAGCGTAAATTTTGCCTTGCCGCCTAAAGCTCATTTGCGGTTAAATTTACGCTCTAGCTTTGGCTTAGTTCGGCGATTTTGGCGTTAGTTTCACGCCAAGACTCAGCCCGTAAAAGTAAAAGCGGCAAACGAGAGCTGTGTCGTAAATTAGGCCGCCTAAACCGCTTTGCAAAGCTCTGCAAAAAAGTAAATTTTACCTTACCAAAATGCCTGCTGGGCTAGAAATGAAGGTAAAATCTAGCTAAGGTGCGGCAAAATCCATAACTTTAAGGCTTTGTTTACTTATTTTTGGCCGAATTTGACGAATATATACCGAAAATGACGCTAAATTTGCGCCCTTGCGCGTTTTGGTATGTTTTTGGAATTTAAAGCAGGGTAGATAAGCTTTAGCATAAAATACCGCGTTGAATAAAACCGCTTTGATAAAGCGTTGAGGCGGCTTTTGGGTTATTTTTTTAAATTGCGGCGTACCAAATTTGCATGATAAATTAAAAATGGAGATTAAATTTAAAAACCGAGATATTTAAGGAAAGTAAAAAGTCGGAATTTCTTCCGACTTTAGGTTTTATAGTTTGCCGCCTTCGACGACGAGAGATTCCGGATTTACGCTATCGCCGTAGATCGGTTTTAGCGTAGCGTCGTAGTCTTTGTGGAAGAAATTTTCCTTGCCTAGCTCAATGATTTCGTTATTTAGCCACTCAAGTAGCGCCTTGTTGCCTTTTTTGACAGCAGGCGCGATGACGTCCACATCGCCTAGGGCTTCGATACCGACGGTAAAGCCTGGATTTTCTTTAGCCCACGCAAAAAGCAGCGCGTTATCGTGCGCTAGTGCCGCGCCTCTTTTATCGACTAGGGCGGCGAAGGTTTCCGTGTTTTGGTCGTATTTTATAAGCTCGATGTCGGGGTGATTTTTCGTGAAATACGCATCCGCGGTCGTGCCTTTATTGACGATTAGTTTTTTGCCTTTTAGCTCATCCACGCTTTTTATGACCGCGCCGTCCGGGCTAACTACGCCAAGCGACACTTTCATATATGGAAGCGCAAAATCAACGACTCTAGCGCGCTCAGGGGTTTTGGTGAAATTTGCCAAAGTGATATCGACCTTGTCGGCTACTAGCACTTCTACGCGGCCTGCCGCTTCTACGAGCTCAAATTTAACCTTGCTCTCGTCGCCCAGCAAATCCTTTGCGATACGTTTGGCGAAATATATGTCGTAGCCTTGGTTTTTGCCCTCTTTATCGACGTAGCCAAACGGCGGTTTGTCGCTAAAAACGCCCACGCGCACATATCCGCGCTCTTTGATTTTAGCCAAAGCATCCGCTTCGGCAGCCTGCAAATTAGCCTGACCCGTTAGAAAGACGGCGGCGAATGTTGCCAAAAATGAAAACAGAAGTTTTCTCATTCTTTCTCCTTTAAAATAAAGTGCGCAAAATATACAAAAGCTTGGCTAAAATGCGACTAAATTTGTACTTTTTCGGACGACTGGCGCAGAGAATAATCAAATTTTGTTTAAAAACGTAACGCTAGATTTAAAATGGAGTGTAAAATTTACTCAATATAAATTTGCAAATTTAATTTTAAATTTAAGAAATGGCTAGCGGATCAAATTTGGGCCGGTTATTTTGAGTAAATTTGAGTTAAAACAAGATGAGAACTTTAAGTTGTTTAAATTTGGTGGAAGTACAAGGACCTAAAAGCTAAATTTGGCGAAAAGCTTTCAAATTTAGCCTAAAAACGTCAAATTTAAAACCCCTAAAACGAAAATAAATTTAAAAATTTCTTCGCGCGTTCACTTTTTGGATGCGTGAAAAACGCCTCCGGCTCGCTCTCCTCGACGATTTTGCCCTCATCCATAAAGACGATGCGATTTGCCACTGAGCGAGCAAAGCCCATCTCGTGAGTCACGATTAGCATCGTCATGCCGTCTTTTGCGAGGTTTATGACGACGTCTAGCACTTCGCGCACGATCTCGGGATCCAGCGAGGCCGTTATCTCGTCAAATAGCATGATCTCGGGCCTCATGCAAAGCGCGCGTACGATAGCGATACGCTGCTTTTGTCCGCCGCTAAGCTCCTTTGGATAGGCGTATTTTTTATGTTTTAGGCCGACTTTTTCCAGCCACGCCTCGGCCTCTTTTTCGACCTCTTCGCGGCCTCTTTTTTGCGCTTTTACCGGGCCTAGCACGATGTTTTCGATGACGTTCATATGGTCAAACAGCTCGTAGTTTTGAAAAACCATGCCCACTTTTTGGCGGATTTTGATCCAGTCTTTGTAGTCTTTATCGATCTTTTCGCCGGCTATCTCTATCTGTCCGCCGTCAAATGGCTCAAGGCCGTTTATGCAGCGCAGAGTCGTGCTTTTGCCGCATCCCGACGGGCCCAGGATCACGACTACTTCGCCGTTTTTGACGTTAAGGTCGATGCCTTTTAGCACCTGCAAGTCGCCGTAAGATTTGCTTAAATTCGAGAGTTTTAAAATTTCGCTCATTTGATTCCTTATGCCCATCTGTTTTCAAGTATCTTGGATAGTTTTGAGATAGGATAGCAGACGAGAAAATATAATAAAAATATAAAGCCGTATATCCAAAACGGCACGGTCGGGTTTGCCGTTAGGCTCGCGGTCTCGATCGTTTGCTGTCCGACTTTTAGCAGGTCGGGTACGCCGATGAGGGCGACGATCGGAGTGGTTTTGATGATACGGCTTAGTAAATTTACGCCGGCCGGCACTAGGCGGCGCGTGGCTAGCGGGATCACGACGTAAAGATAAATTTGAGCCTTGCTAAGCGCCAGAGCCGCCGCGCTTTCAAACTGATGCCTCGGTATCGAAACGATCGCGCCGCGCACGATATCCATCATCTCAAACACGCCCCACAGACTAAAGACGATGAGCGAGGCGTTAAATTTAGAGATATCTATCCCAAAAGCCTTGCTCGCGCCGTAGTAAAACAAAAATAGCCAGACGATTTGAGGCATTATACGCACGATTTCTAGGCAAATTTTGAGCACGAAAAAGATAAATTTGTTTTTTGAGCTCATAGCCACGCCCAAAAACGTGCCCAAAACGAGAGAGATGGCGATCGATATGGCTGAAATCTGCACGCTCATCCACAGCCCCTCGAAAATCAGCCGCTTTAAAACTAGCGGGTCGAATAAAATACTAACTCCGTCCAACTCTCATCCTTTTTTCAAGCCAAAATAAGACCAAAGATATCGGCAAAATGATAATCAAATAGCTAACTACCAGCATAAAAAGCGCCTCGTCGGTCATGTAGTAAAGCCCGATGATGTCCTTCGTCGCATAGACCAGGTCGGGCAGGGCGATGATGCTGATGACCGAGGTTTCTTTGATGAGAAAGATAACGTTAGCCGCGATAGAGGGGATCGAAACGCTAAAAGCCTGAGGCAAGATAACGTAGCGTAAAATTTGCCCCTGCGTGAGCGCGACGCTAAGCGCAGCCTCGATCTGCGTCTTTTTTACAGCCTCAAAGCCGAGGCGAAAACTCTCCGCCATATAGCTGCCGCCTAGAAACGCAAGCCCCGCGACAGCGCAGGTAAAAGCGCTCAAATTTAGCCCGAATTTGCTAAGCCCGTAGTATAGGAAAAAAAGCTGTATAAGTAGCGGCGTGTTTCTAGAAACCTCGATGTAGCCGTTTACGATAGGCATTAGGAATTTGACCTTGTAAAATTTAACCAGCGTGCAAAATATGCCGATAACAAGCGAGAGTAAGATGCCGTAAAGCGAGAGCTTGACTGTGAAAATGCCCGCTTTTACGAACATCGGCGTAAATTCTTTTATAAACTCAAAATCCATAAATTTTTTAGCTTCTTTTTGATAATTTCGCGAGATTGTAGCGAAAGCAAACTAAATTTAAAACTAATTTTGTATGATTTATTTTAAAATTTAAGCTTGCAAAAGGTATCATAACCTCTAAATTTTGATAGAAATTATTTAAATAAAGGACGAATTTGAGAGCGTTTGCAGAGTGGGAAAAACAAGAGTTGATATTTTTATCGCTGCCGCACGAAAACACCGACTGGAAGCCGTATCTGGATGAAATTTTAGACGCCTACGAGAGGCTGGTCGCCGCTATCGCGCCGTTTCAAAAGGTCGTTTTGATCTGCCCCGATGAGAGGATTTTTGCGGAGCGATTTGCTAAATTTGATAACGTGGAGTTCGTAAAAATCGACACCGATGATACGTGGATACGCGACTACGGCATGATAGACGTAGAGGACGGCGCTAAAATCCTTAGTTATGATTTCAAATTTAACGCTTGGGGCGGCAAATTTGAAAGTTCGAAAGATAATGCCGTAAATTTAGAGCTTGCCAAACGTTTTAAAAGCGATTTGCGAAGTATCGATCTCGTGCTTGAGGGCGGCAGTATCGATTTTAACGGGCGCGGCACGCTACTAACGACCGAAAAGTGCCTACTAAACGACAACCGCAACTCTCATCTAAGCAAAGAGCAGATCGAGGCGCGGCTTAAGGAGCTTTTTGGCCTTGAGCGCATAGTGTGGCTTAAAAACGGCTTTATAAAGGGCGACGACACCGACAGCCACGTCGATACTCTGGCGCGTTTTGTCGCTGCTGATACCATCGCATACGCCTCCTGCGACGATCCAAACGACGAGCATTTCGAGGAGCTTGCCGCGATGAAAAAAGAGCTTGAAAGCACGGGCTTTAAGCTCGTGCCGCTGCCGCTTCCTAAGGCTAAATTTTACGGCGGCAAGAGGCTTGGCTGCACGTATGCCAATTTTATCTTTATAAACGGCGCCGTTATCGTTCCGACGTACAATGATGATAACGATAAAATCGCGCTTGATCGACTTGCACAGGAGCTACCTAATCATAAGATAATCGGCGTGGATTCGCTCGTTTTCGTACGTCAAAACGGCTCGCTACACTGCTCCTCACAGAATAGATTTTTAGGCGCAAGAAGTGAAAGCGAAATCTAAATGCAACTAAACGATGCCGGCATAAAAAGGCAAAATGAAATTTTAGGCCGCAGAGCCGTGATAGTCGCGGGTGCGACGGCGTTTGCACTAGCTGCGGTTAAATTTGCCGCGGGTTTGATCGGCGGTTCGGTGGCAGTGCTTAGCTCGGCGATCGATTCGATGCTTGACCTGCTGGTTTCCGTGCTAAATTTCTTCGCCATCCGTAAATCCCAAGCCGCGCCTGATACTAAATTTAACTTCGGCTACGCCAAGCTAGAAGCGCTTGCGGCGATGTTTGAGGGCGTTTTGATCGTGGGTGCCGGCGCGTTTATACTTTACGAGAGCGTGCGTAAGCTGCAAACGGAGCAAGCGCCCGTAGATACGGCTTTTTCGCTCTATGCGATGGCGCTATCGGTCGCGGTTACGGGGCTGCTGGTCGCTTACCTCTCCCGCGTCGCTCGCCGCACGAGAAATTTGATCGTTAGAGCCGACGCGCTGCACTATAAAAGCGACCTTTTTAGCAACCTAGCCGTTATCGCCTCGCTTATCTTGGTCGAATTTACGGGATTTGCCGCGATAGACGCCGTTTTTGGTATAGTAATTAGCGGCTACATCGCCGTTAGCGCGATAAATTTGATGAAAGAAAGCGTAGGCGTGCTGCTAGACCGCGCGCTAGAGCCCGAAATAACGGCGCAAATCGAGGAGATAATCCGCTCGCGCCCTCAGATAGCAAGCTATCACGGACTGGCTACCAGAAAGAGCGCAAACATCTGCTACGTCGCGGTTCATCTAGTCTTTAACCGCGAAATTTCGCTTTACGACGCGCACAAAATTTCAGACGAGATAGAAGCCGCTATCAGGGCTAAATACGGCGAGTTTGAATGGCAGATCACGACGCACCTTGATCCGTGCGACGACCAAAACGGCTCGTGCGAATGCTAAATCAAAGGAAAAATATGAAAATTTTATTCGTTTGCCACGGAAATATCTGCCGCTCGACTATGGCGCAGTCCGTTATGCAAAATTTGAGTGAAAAGGCGGGTTTGGCCGGGCGCCTTAGTATCGACTCGTGCGCCACTCACGAGGACGAGATAGGCGAGCCGCCGTACTATGAAACAGTGCGGGTTTTGAAGCAAAACGGCGTGCCCGTGACGCCTCATAAAGCGACCTTGATAACGCAAAAAGATTTTGATAGCAGCGATTTTATCTTGATAATGGACGATGAAAATTTAAGGACTTTGAGGCGCAAATTCGGCGCTGAGGCTAAATTTGACGAAAAAGTAAAATTCCTGCTCGAATTTGGCGGCGGCGCAGGCGGTAAAATAATCGCCGACCCATACTACACCCGCGATTTTGAGCGTTGCTACGAGGACGTTTCGCGCTCTTGCGCAGGCTTGCTTGAAAGGCTGAAGCAAATTTTATAAGCGGCTGGCGCGGCAAAATTTACTCGCCCGACTAGCCGTTCAAGCCCTAATTTATCCCCGCTTTGATATAATTTTGAAATTTTAAATCGTAAGGAAAAATATGAAAGTAGCGCTAATCCAACAAAAATTTCACGGCACCAAAGACGCGACCGTGCAAAGGACGCTCGAGCTCGTGCGCGAAGCTAGCGGCGGCGGGGCGGAGCTCGTGGTGCTTCAGGAGCTGCACCAGACGCAGTATTTTTGCCAGAGCGAGGAGACGAGGTTTTTCGACCTTGCCGAGGACTGGGAAAACGACGTCAAATTTTGGGGCGAGGTAGCGCGGCAAAACGGCGTCGTACTCGTTACTTCGCTCTTTGAAAAGCGCGCGGACGGACTGTATCACAACACCGCGTTCGTCTTCGAAAAAGACGGCAGCGTCGCGGGCAAATACCGCAAAATGCACATCCCCGACGACCCCGGCTTTTACGAGAAATTTTACTTTACTCCCGGCGACATCGGCTTTGAGCCCATCGATACGAGCGTAGGTAGGCTCGGGCTTTTGGTATGCTGGGATCAGTGGTATCCCGAGGCTGCGCGCCTCATGGCTCTGCGCGGCGCGAAGCTACTCATCTATCCGACCGCGATCGGCTGGTTCGAGAGCGACGAGGAGGAGGAGAAATCGCGTCAGCTAGAGGCCTGGGTCGCCGTGCAGCGCGGACATGCGGTCGCAAACGGCCTGCCCGTGATCGCCGTAAACCGCGTGGGCTTTGAAAAGGACGAGAGCGGAGTGATGGACGGGATCAAATTCTGGGGCAACAGCTTTGTTTTCGGCGCGCAGGGCGAGGAGCTTTTCCGCGCCGATAGCCGGAGCGAGCTGTGCCGCATCGTCGAGATCGATATGACCAGAAGCGAAGAAGTGCGCAGGATTTGGCCGTTTTTGAGAGATAGGCGCATCGACGCATATGCAAATTTAACAAAAAGATTTATTGATTAAGGCTTGTCTTTTTGCCCTATACTTCGTTACTTTTAAATTTGGCTCGGTCATTACC
>ERZ773087.776-NODE-776-length-22649-cov-22.028149_pt1 | contig 22649 bp, 15 predicted proteins | sample MGYA00511375_ERZ773087 | MGnify/ENA primary metagenome ERZ773087 (study PRJEB29015, sample SAMEA2737995) | human oral metagenome | biome: human oral; feature: human-associated habitat; material: dental | place: China | collected 2063 ...
CGCCATCTATTACCGCACCGACGCGTTAATGCTGAGCGGTGAGACGGCCTATGGCAAATACCCCCTCGAGGCGGTGCAGATGATGGCACGCGTAGCCTACGAGACCGAGCAGACGAAGCTCTTAGCCAACGACATCCGCGTTCCCATCAAGGGCGACGATCTCGACGTGACATCCTTCCTGGCCAAGCAAGCGGTTAAGTCGTCCTCCAAGCTCGGCGTACGTGCCATCATCTCCGACAGCTATTCCGGCCGCACGGCGCGTTACTTAGCCGCCTTCCGCGGGGAGGCCACGGTCTTCGCCATCTGCTATCGCCCCGAGGTCATGAGAATGCTCTCCCTCTCGTTTGGCATTTGGGCCGTGTTTCAGCCGTGGCAGGTCAGCCGCCGCGAATACTATCACGATGCGCTGAAGCAACTCATCGACCGCCAACTGATCACCGAGGAGGACAAGGTGGCCTACCTCAGCGGCAGTTTCGGCGAGGGCGGGGGCACGACCTTCCTCGAGATCAACGACGTGAAACGTGTCCTGCGCGCCAAAGACGAGTACCAGTTGCCCACCTTCTGAGCCACGGAACGGATTCGCCCTCATGCTCACCGACACCTACGTGCCCATTGCTGAAGAGATCGAGGCCTACGCTCTCGATCACTCGGACACAGAACCTCCGCTGCTGGCTCGCCTCAACCGAGACGCGCACGTGAAACTGTTGCGGCCGCGCATGATTGCCGGTCACTTGCAAGGGCGGGCATTGAAGATGTGCTGCCGCATGATGCGCCCGAAGCGTTTGCTGGAGATCGGCACCTATACTGGCTACGCCACGTTCTGTTTGGCAGAGGGCACGGACCCGGACGCCGAAATCCACACGGTGGAGATTAACGACGAGATGGAGCCATTCTTCCGCACCTATTGGCGGGAGCACCCTGACCGCATGAAGATCCACCCCCATTGGGACGACATACGGAGGGTGCTCCCCCAGCTTGGGCCCGAGCCGTTTGACTTGGTCTACATCGACGCGGACAAGCGCGACTACTGCGCCTACTATGACCTCGTCTTTTCCCTTGTCCGCCCCGGCGGGTTGATCTTGGCCGACAACACGCTCTGGTCTGGAAAGGTCGTGAAGGAGGATGCCGCCCATACGGACACTCAAACGCGTGGTATTATGGCCTTTAACGAGCTGATCCGGAATGACAACCGTGTCGAAAAAGTGTTGCTCCCCCTACGCGACGGTCTGACCGTGATCTGGAAAAAGTAAGGCGAGGGTGCCACGATGGGCAGATCTGTCAAGAAAGAAGATGCCCCTGTGGCGGCGAATCCGTTCGTAGTCCCGTTGGGCTATCCCTGAGGGGGGACGATTGACGTCCTCACCCAGTGCATCTCAGTTTTAGCGTTTCACTTTTAGAATTTAGATCAGGCGGAGGAAGTTCTCGTGATGATGAATCCCGTCCCCACCCGGAATTTCCTCGCCTTAGTTTCTCACTTTTAGATTTTAGATAAGATGGAAGGAACCCGATTGAACAAGATAGGAAGACTGCTACAGAAAGAGTTAGGCGACCTCTTCCTCCGACAGACCAAAGCGCTGCCTGGGACACTCGTCTCGGTGAGTGCCGTGCGCGTCAGTCCGGATTTGAGTGTGGCCAAGGTCTACCTCAGTATTTTCCCCACCGAAAAGGCGGACGAGCTGATGGGCGCTATCGAAACCAACAAGAAGACCATTCGATACGACCTCGGCCAACGCGTTCGCCTCCAGCTCAGGAGAATACCCGAGCTGATCTTCTATCGCGACGACTCGTTGGACTATGTCGAAAACATCGACCAACTGTTGAACAAATAGCATTGATTAGACAAGGGCGAACCCATGCGTCTACCCCTCAGCGTGTACCGATCGCGGATCGGCGTGCAGTGGGTGGACCCATCGGTTCGCCCTTCGTGTGTGGTTACCCCTCGATATTCTCGCTGGTTTATGGACGGCCGATCCGCCCCGCTTTCCCATCCCCAAAAAGAATGGGAATCAAAAATGTACCCCCTAACCCTTAGCCGACACGAATCGGAAAGAGCGACCCTTGGGCTTTCCTGTCCTTGGCGGGGAGGGATAGGGGGCGTATGCAATACGTCCCTACACATTCGTCAGGAAGAAAGAGCGCCCCTTGGGCTTTCCCGTTCTTGGCGGGGAGAATTAGGAGGCGTATGCAATACGCCCCTACACATTCGACAGGAAGAAAGAGCGTCTCTCTGGCTTTCTCACCCTTGGCGGGGAGGGCGATGGGGCGTATGCAATACGCCCCTACGCATTCGTCAGGAAGAAAGAGTGACCCTTGGGCTTTCCCGTCCTTGGCGGGTTGGATTATGGGGCGTATGCAATACGCCTCTACCTTGCCGGAAGGAAGAAAGAGTGGCCCTTGGGCTTTCCCGTCCTCGAAAAGGATGGGATTCAAAAATGTACCCCTTAATCCTTAGCCGACAGGAATCGGAAAGAGCGACCCTTGGGCTCTCCCATTCTTGGCGAGTTGGATTAGGGGGCGTATGCAATACGCCCCTACACATTCGGCAGGAAGAAAGAGCGACCCTTTGGCTTTCCCGTCCTTGGCGGGTTGGATTATGGGGCGTATGCAATACGCCCCTACGCATTCGACAGGAAGAAAGATTGATCCTTCAGCTTTCTCATCCCCAAAAAGGATGGGATTCAAAAATGTACCCCCTGACCCTTAGCCGACACGAATCGGAAAGATTGACCCTTGGGCTTTCCCACCCTTGGCGGGGAGGATTAGGGGGCGTATGCGATACGCCCCTACCTTGCCGCAAGGAAGAGGGATCAGCCCTTCGGCTTTCTCATCCCCAAAAAGAATGGGATTCAAAAATGTACCCCTTAACCCTTAGCCGACACGAATCGGAAAGATTGACCCTTGGGCTTTCCTGTCCTTGGCGAGGAGGACGAGAGGGCGTATGCAATACGCCCCTACGCATTCGACAGGAAGAAAGAGCGATCCTTGGGCTTTCCTGCCCTTGGCGAGGAGGGCGAGGGGGCGTATGCAATACGCCCCTACGCATTCGACAGGAAGAAAGAACGACCCTTGGGCTTTCCCATCCCCGAAAAGGATGGGATTCAAAAATGTACCCCCTAACCCTTAGCCGACACGAATCAGAAAGAGCGACTCTTGGGCTTTCCCACCCTTGGCGGGGAGGATTAGGGGGCGTATGCAATACGCCCCTACCTTGCTGGAAGGAAGAAAGAGCGACCCTTGGGCTTTCCTATCCTTGGCGGGGCGGACGAGGGGACGTATGCAATACGTCCCTACCTTGCTGGAAGGAAGAAAGAACCATCCTTTGGCTTTCCCGTCCTTGGCGGGGAGGGCGGGGGGCGGATATTTTTGCGACCTGTACTTACTCGTTTTTAGTGACCATTACCCCCAGACTTACTTTTCATTTTTAGTTTTTCGAAACCCGTGAACCTACCTCTCTTCATCGCCAGGCGCTATCTGTTGGCTAAGAAGTCGCACAACGCCATCAACATCATTTCTATGATTTCTGTTTGCAGCGTGGCTGTGGCCACCGTCGCGCTGGTCTGTGTGCTGTCCGTCTTCAATGGATTTCACGATCTTGTGGCCTCCATGTTTGGCCACTTTGATCCTGATCTTAAGATTACGGCCGTAGAGGGTAAGGTGTTCATTCCCAACACCGACGCGATGCGCTCGGTGCGTGCCTTGCCCCAGGTGGAAGCCGCCACGGAGGTGTTGCAAGAGAACGTGCTCCTCCGCTACGGCGGTCGTCAACAGATAGCCGTGGCCAAGGGCGTAGACAGCGCCTTCGAGCGCACCGTAGACCTTGGATCGGTGCTTATCGACGGGCGTTATGCGCTGAATGAGGGCGGTACGGACTATGCCATTCCCGGCATTGGACTGGCGTCCACCCTGGGCGTCAATGCGTCCTTTACCGATCCGATCGAGATCTATGCCCCCAAGCGTGAAGGACGCGTCAGCGCGTCCCAGGCTGCGACCTCGTTCCAGATCGAATACGCCTACGTCAGCGGAGTCTTCTGCATCGACCGTCCGGAGTACGACGCGAATTACCTGATCCTGCCTATCGACTTAGTGCGCAACATGTTGCACTACGATGCGGGCGAGGTGTCGGCTCTCGAACTTAAGCTGAAACCCGGGGCCCGGGTCGGCGACCTCAAGCAGCAGATCCAGCAGAGGCTGGGCCAAGGCTTCCGCATAGAAGACCGTTTCGAGCAGCAGGAAGCGTCGTTCCGCATGATGCAAATCGAGAAATGGATGACCTTTCTCATCCTCGCCTTCATCCTTACCATCGCTCTGTTTAATGTAGTCAGCTCGCTCTCCATGCTCATCATCGAGAAGGAAGACGATGTGCAGATGCTGCGCAGTATGGGCGCCAGCCAGCGTTTGATTCGCCGCATCTTCCTCTACGAAGGATGCATGATTCCGCTCTTGGGCGCCGTCGTGGGCATAGCCATCGGCGTCGCGCTTTGCCTTGTGCAGCAGACGTTTGGTCTCATTCGGCTCGGGGAGACGGGGGCCTTCGTCAGCGACCAGTATCCCGTGCGCGTGTCGCCCTGGGATCTGCTGGCCATCTTCGTCACCGTGGTTGCGATCGGTGGGCTCACGTCGTGGTACCCCGTTCGCTCGGCCGCTCGACGGTGGGCCGTGACCATGCCCAAGGCCGCCGCGGCGAGTCTGCTGTTGTTCGGGCTGCTGGCTACGGCGAGCTGCTCGGGCGGCGGAGGGCAGTCGGCCGACGATAGCCATCGCGTGTCCGTAACGATAGAGGCGCAGCGCTACTTTGCCGAGCGCATCGGAGGCGCGCATTTCACGATCCACACCGTAGTGCCGCCCGGGCAAAGTCCGGAAACGTTTGACCCCACGCCTCAGGAAATGATGGCCGTGGCCCGTAGCCGCGCCTATCTGCGTGTCGGACGCATCGGGTTTGAGCAAGTCTGGATGCCGACCATTGTGGAGCAAAATCCGCATTTGCAAGTCTTCGACCTCTCCCAAGGCATTCGTTGGATCGATAGCGATCCCTCCGCGCACGACCAGCACGCACACGGCGGGGGCGACCCGCACATCTGGAACGCGCCAGCCACCGCACGTCAGATGGCCGAAAACACCCTCCGCGCCTTCTGCCTCCTCGACACGGCGCACACCGCAGTCTACCGAGCGGCCCACGCCTCGCTCGTGGCCGAAATCGACTCCACCGACGCCGCCCTGCACGCGATGCTGGACACACTCACCCACCGCACGTTCATCATTTACCACCCGGCGCTGACCTACTTCGCCCAGGCATACCACCTCAAGCAGCTGGCGATAGAAACCGACGGCAAGGAGCCCTCGGCCGCCTCGATGAAAAAACTCATCGATGAAGCCCGGGCCCAGCACGTGCGAGTCGTTTTTGTACAGCGCGAGTTCGACCGCAAGCACGCCGAATCCGTTGCCAGAGAGATCGGTGCCCGCGTAGTCGTTATCGACCCCCTTTCAGCCCAGTGGAAAGACGAGATGCTCAAAATCGGACAGGCGCTAGCAAAGTGACCCCAACAGACAATCCCATTCCCAGTCATTTTGAGTATCCCGAAAGGTTGGCCGGCGCCCCTGGCGCCTTGATTTTCTTTCGTCCTCCTTTCATTTATCAGAAACAAACCGGCGCTAATAAAGTACGAGTGGTTCGTCATCAATTATTAAGCAGTTATTCGGTACCCGGTGGCGTTCCCTGTCAAGGGGACGCCTGTAGGGGCGTATTGCATACGCCCTCCTATCATTCCCGCAGGGAATGTTTGAGAGTAGGTGGATCCTTCGTCCCCTTCCGGGGTACGTATAAGGGGGCGTATTCAATACGCTCCTACCCTGCCGGCAGGAAAAAGAATCTGTGTCCCTCCGTCTCTCTCATCCCTATTAATTTTAAGAAAACATACATCTCCCACCAACCCATCCCCATCAAAAAAATCAATCTGTGCCCCTCAGGCCTTCCCCTCCCTATTAGTTTTAAGAAAACATACACCTCCCACCAACCCATCCCCATCAAAAAAATCAATCAGTGCCCCTCAGGCCTTCCCCTCCCCATCCATTTTTCGAATTTAGCTCATCACACCCTATGCTTCTCGTTCAAATAAACCATGTAACGGCCGGTTACGACTCTAAAAAAGACGTGCTAATCGATGTCTCTCTCCAGATTGCAGAGCGCGACTTCCTCTGCATCGTAGGCCCCAACGGCGGAGGCAAAACAACCCTCCTGCGCGTCCTGCTCGGGCTGCTCAAGCCACGCATCGGTGCCGTGAATTTCTATCGCGATGGCCAACCCATTCCCAAACTCCCCGTAGGCTACCTGCCTCAGGTCAACGCTATCGATCGCCGATTCCCGATCTCAGTCGCCGAGGTCGTCGCCTCCGGATTCCTAGCCGAGACACGTGGGCGGCGCTGTTCGGCCGAGCAACGCCAACGCGTGGAGGCAGTCATCGACCGTATGGGACTCAACGACTTAGCCCGCCGACCTATCGGCGAGCTTTCCGGCGGCGAACTCCAACGCACGATGCTTGGGCGCGCCATCGTGGCCCACCCACGCTTGCTCGTTTTAGATGAGCCGAACACGTATATGGACCGTCGCTTTGGCGATACGTTAGGCGACCTGCTGTCGGAGATCAATCGCGAGGCGGCTGTCGTACTCGTCTCACACGACCCCGGCGCCCTCCGGCCACTGATCAAAAACATGGCCTTCGTACGTCGCCAACTCCGCTACGTTCCGGGAAACGACCTGTCCGCCGTTAGCCTCGACAGCGAAGAATCTGAATCTATGGATTAGCCGCTCTCGAAAATCCGCCCAGTTTGTGGAACACGCAAGCCGGACGAATCTCATCCCCACCAAGGACAGGATTCGCCCGGCTTTCTTATTTCCCGTCCTCAATAAGTATATGGAAAACACGCACTTCACCTTTTCCTTACCCGCCAAGGAAGAGAAAGCTGTGACTATATTTATCCCATCCTCGGCGAGTTTTCAATAGATGTGTACATATTCTCCCCATTCCCGCCGGGTTTTCGATAGATATGGCCATATTTATCCTATTCCCGCCGGGTTTTCGATAGATATGGCCATATTCATCCAATCCTCGCCGGGTTTTCGGTGAAAATGGCCATATCTGTCTGATCCTCGCCGGGTTTTAGGTGAATATGGCCATATTCGCCTAATCCCCGCCGGGTTTTCGGTGAAAATGATCATATCCATCCAATCCTCGCCGGGTTTCGCGTGAATATGACCATATCCGTTCAATCCTCGCCGGGTTTTCGGTGAATATGGCTATATCCGTCAAATCCTCGGCGGGTTTTCGGTGAATATGGCCATATCTGTCTAATCCTCGGCGGGTTTTGCGCGCATCCATACAATTTTTAATGATTACTTGTCGAGGTTTGCGTGGCATTGATCACACCCATCTAATCCTCGGCGGGTTTCACGTGCTCCCATACAAATTTTAATGGTTTCCCGCCGAGATGGAGTTGGTCGCAAAGACATACACCCAAAAACCTGCCAAGTTTCAGATTCATCCAATAAATGGGAATCAAATTTTTGATCCGTATAGGTAGGTGCATATTGCATACGCCACAGCACGTACAGGGTTTGAGATTCATCGTACAAAGTGGAATCAAATTTTTGATCCGTATAGGTAGGGGCGTATTGCATACGCCACAGCACGTATCAGGTGAATTAATCATTAGCCTATGATCATGGACATTCGTGGGGCATATGCAATACGCCTCTACATGGACAATCGAATTATTTTCGGGAATAGGATTCAATAAATACGTATTTATCAGGTTTTTATCCTGTATAGGTAGGTGCGTATTACATACGCCTCGAAACGTATCAGGTGGATCAATCATTTACTTATGATCATGGGCATTTGTGTGGCGTATATATCACACCCCTACACGGACAATCCAATTTTCGCCGGGAATAAGATTCAATAAATACGTATTTATCAGATATTTATCTCGTATAGGTAGGGGCGTATTGCATACGTCCCAGCACGTATCGGGCGGATCAATCATTTGCCCATGATTATGGGCATTCGTGGGGCGTATACAATACACCCCTACACGGACAATTCAATACTTGCCGAGAATAGGATTCAATAAATATGTATTTATCAGGAATTTATCCGGTATAGATAGGTGCGTATTGCATACGCTCCAGAACGTATTAGGTTTGATGGGCATTATGATCCATACAATCCAATCTTTTTCGGGAATAGGATTCAATAAATACATATTTATTAGGTATTTATCCGGTATATGTATGGGCGTATTGCATACGTCCAAGAACGTACCGGGTTTGATGGGCATTATGATCCATACAATCCATTCTTTTTCGGGAATAGGATTCAATAAATACGTATTTAATACGTACTTATCCCGAATGGGAACCACCGAATCCATATGTTACCGATCTTTGCCGCGTTTCTGATTCATCTCCTTGACCGCATCAGGCTACACGTATCGATTATGAGCTTAGACGAACAAAACATCATGTATCTGCCCGGCGTCGGGCCGCGGCGCGCCGAGATCCTTAAAAAGGAGATCGACGTGACAACCTACGACGACCTGCTCCATTATTTCCCTTATCGGTATGTGGATCGCAGTCGCATCTACACCGTGAGCGAGCTCGAGCGTATCGTGTCCGGACACAGCGACCGGGTGCCCTTCGTCCAGCTTCGGGGGCGCATCACGGGTTACCAAGCCTCCGAGGAGGGACGAGCGAAGCGACTCGTGGCCCGCTTTGCCGACAGTACCGGCGCGGTGGATCTGGTTTGGTTCCACGGTCAAAAATTTATCCTCGATAAGTATCCTCCGGGGCGGGAGTATCTCATTTTTGGTCAGCCGAAGGAGTACATGCACGAGTTCTCATTCATCCATCCCGAGATCGACCCGGCCGACCGTGCCGCGCGGGTCTCCGGTGGCCTCGTTCCGATGTACCACACCACCGAGCTTATGAAACGTGCCACGCTTCACTCGCGTGCGATCCGTGATCTCATCTACACGCTCTTGAACACAGTCAGTGGGGGCCTGCCCGAGACGCTCCCGGCATGGATCCTTGAGGAGCGCGCGCTGGCACCGCTCACTGAGTCTATGCGGCAGATCCACTTCCCCGAATCAGCCGAAAAGCTTCGAGCGGCACAGCACAGGCTCAAATTTGAAGAGCTTTTTTACATCCAACTCAATATCCTGCGCACGGCGACTCTCCGCCGCAACAAGTTGCGGGGAATCCCTTGCCCACGCGTAGGCAAAGCCTTCAATGCGTTCTATGCCAACCGCCTACCCTTTTCCTTAACCGGCGCGCAAAAGCGGGTCGTGCACGAGATCCACGACGACATGAGGAGCGGAAGGCAGATGAATCGCCTGCTCCAAGGCGACGTGGGTAGCGGGAAGACGCTCGTTGCCCTCATGGCTATGCTCCTCGCCGTGGACAACGGTTGCCAGGCCTGCCTCATGGCGCCCACGGAAATTTTGGCGGGGCAGCACTTTGCCACTTTGCAAGAATTGCTCGGCGAGATAGGCGTGCGGGTGGAGCTTCTCACCGGCTCGACGACGAAGCGACGGCGGTCGGCACTGCTTCCGGCCGTGGCCTCAGGCGAGGTGGACATCCTCATCGGCACTCACGCACTCCTCGAGGACGCCGTAGTCTTCCACCGGCTTGGTCTCTCTGTCATCGACGAGCAGCATCGTTTTGGCGTCGAGCAACGTTCCAAGCTCTGGGTGAAGAGCACCTACGTGCCGCACGTACTCATCATGACCGCGACGCCCATACCGCGCACCCTGGCCATGACCGTCTACGGCGATCTCGACGTGTCCGTCATCGACGAGCTACCGCCCGGCCGCAAGCCTGTCAAGACCGTCCACCGCTACGACGCCAAAAAGGCCGAGCTGTACACCTTCCTCCGCACCGAGATTGGTCGCGGGCGTCAGGTTTACGTGGTCTACCCCCTGATCGAGGAAAACGAAACGATGGATTACAAGGCCCTCGAGCAGGGCTATGAAACTTTTCGCGAGGTTTTCCCGGAGTGCACCGTCTGCATGGTGCACGGGAAAATGAAAGCGAAGGAGAAGGAGGCCGAGATGCAAAAATTTATCCGCGGAGAGGCGCAGATCCTCGTCGCCACAACCGTCATCGAGGTGGGCGTGAATGTACCGAACGCATCTGTCATGGTCATCGAGAGTGCGGAACGGTTTGGGCTATCGCAACTCCATCAGCTCCGGGGACGCGTAGGCCGGGGTGCCGAACAGTCGTATTGCATCCTGGTGACGGGTTACAAACTGAGCGAGGTTACGCGTAAACGGCTCGGAATCATTGTCTCCACGTCCGATGGTTTCCGCATCGCCGAGGAAGACCTGAAGCTCCGCGGCGCGGGTGATATGGAGGGCACGCAGCAGAGTGGCGACGGCCTATCGCTTCGCATCGCCGATCTGGCTCAGGATGGCGGCATCCTCCGCACAGCCCGTGACGTCGCTTCTCGCATTCTCGACGCCGACCCGAATCTCTCCTCGCCCGAGAACGCCCTGCTCAACGCCCGCCTGAATGCCCTCTTTCGTCGGCGCATGAATTGGGGCCTCATCTCCTAAGCCATTCGTGGCAAGGATCGGATTCATCCTCCGCCCATGAATCCTTTCCTGATCCGTTTTCTTGAGATCGGACAAACGGATTCTCTTTTTCGGAGATATTTTTTTGAAGGGTATCTAGAAAAGTCCCCTTTTCGGAGATATTTTTTTGAGGAGTATCAAATGGAGTATCTTTTTTGGGAATACTTTTTTGGAGGTGAGGTGAATGGGATTCCTTCTCTGGGGTATTTTTTCGAGGGGATGGCAAGGGGAAATCCTTTTCGGGGGTATTTTTTCGAGGAGGATCTAAGGAGGAATGTTATTCGGGAATACTTTTTTGAGGATGGGGCGAAGGGGAATCCTTTACGGGGGTGTTTTTTCGAGGAGGATCAAAAGGGGAATCCTTTTCGGGGATATTTTCTCGAGAAGAAATCAAGGGGGAATCCTTTTTGGAGGTGTTTTTTCAAGGAGGATCAGAAGGAGAATCTTATTCAGGAATACTTTTTTGAGGAGGAGGAAAGGGGAGTCCTTTCCGGAGATACTTTTTTGATGAGGAGTCAAGGGGGAATCCTTTTTGGAGGTGTTTTCTCAAGGAGTAGTTAAGGAGGAATGCTTTTTCTGGATACTTTTTTGGGGGTGAGGCAAAGAGGAGTCCTTTTTGGAGATACTTTTTCGAGGGTGAGGTAAAGGGGAATCTTTTTCGGGGATACTTTTTCGAGGATAGGACAAAGAGGAGTCCTTTTTGGGGATACTTTTTTGGAGATGAGGTGAAGGGGATTTCTTTTTGGAGATGTTTTCTTGAGGAGGAGTTTAGGAGGAATCCCTTTCGGAAGTACTTTTTTGAGGGCTGGTCAAAGGGGAATCCTTTTCGGAGATGTTTTTTCGAGGATGAGATAAAATGGAATCCTTCTCTGGGATATTTTTTCGATAGATGTTCAAGGGAGAAACTTCTTCCCGGATACTTTTTTGGGGGTGAGGGAAAGGGAAATCCTTTTCCCGGATACTTTTTTGGAGGTGAGGTGAAGGGGAATCCTTCTCCGGGGTATTTTTTCGAGAGAGGGGTAATGGGGTATCCTTTTTGGAGATCCTTTTTTGAGGAGTAGTCAAGGGAGAATCTTTTTCGGGGATACTTTTTCGAGGGGTAGTCAAGGAGGAATCCTTCTCGGAGATAATTTTTCAAGGGTGAGCCGAAGGGGGATTCCTTTTTGGAGATACTTTATCGAGGGGTAGTCAAGGAGGAATCCTTTTCGTGGATACTTTTTCGAGGATGAGGCAAAAGGCAGTCCTTCTCTGTGATATTTTTTCGAGGAAGATTCTAAGGGGAATGCTTTTCGTGGATACTTTTTTGAGGGTGGGGGAAGGGGGAATCCTTCTCTGGGATATTTTTTTGAGGGTGGGGGAAAGGTGGTATGTTTTTTGAATGGTCTTATCACAGAGCAATTTATGAACAATGAAAACTGAGAAGAAGACAAATGCCGCCAGACTATTGGACAAGGCGGGCGTGATCTATGAGACAGTCCCCTACGAGGTGGACGAGAACGATTTGGCGGCGACACATGTGGCCGAGCAACTGCACGAGGACATCGTGCAAGTTTTCAAGACGCTCGTCCTCCGTGGCGACCGAAGCGGACTCTTTGTCTGTGTCGTCCCTGGCGATGCCGAGGTAGATTTGAAAAAGGCGGCACGCGTGTCGGGCAATAAGCACGTATCCATGCTACCAATGAAAGAGTTGCTCCCCGCCACGGGCTATATCCGCGGCGGATGCTCGCCTATCGGCATGAAGAAGCCCCTCCCGACCTACATTCACGAGTCCTGCACCCAGCACCCACACATCTACGTCAGTGCGGGCCGTCGCGGCCTGCAACTCAAGCTCTCCCCCACCGATCTCGCGACCTTCGTCGGCGCCACCTTGGCCGATCTCGTCGAGGATCGGTAACCGCCTAAACGCAACAAAGGCAGCCGAGGGACATCGCTGTCTCTCTGCTGCCTTTCGATTGCTTCAAGCGGAGCCGACGCGATGCATCAGTCCCCGCCGAATGGCTTCCGGTCAATAGCCGGGATTCTGCTGGATCTTCCGATTCACATTCGTCTCACCTCTGGGAATGGGAAGGACAATACGGAAATAGGTGCGATCAAATTTGCGAGAATCCGGGGTGGTCAGCGTGTAGTGATAGCCCTTTTTCGCCTCGTCTGTATAGCGTACAATCGTCTGATTGTTACGCATGGCGTCGAAGAAACGATGGCCCTCGCCAACCAGCTCCTTACGACGCTCGACAAGGATCCGATCTACCGTAGCATCAGCCTCTGACACAGGCGTAGCCTTCGGGTTTGCACGCTGTACGATGGCGTTCAGATACTTTGCGGCCGCCGCCTTATCATTCAGCTTGGCTGCAGCCTCGGCGGCAATCAGATAAGTCTCCGAAAGACGGAGTAGGGGGACGTTATTCAGACGCATTTCTCCCTGACTATTCTCTGGGAACTTATTGATCCAGACCTTATCCGTTCCATACATCTGCTTACGATCCGGGTCACGTGTCTCCATCATGGCCGTCAGGCGCACATCGTTAGGATCGGCCTGTAGCAACTCACAGAACGATTTTGTAGCGATAGCGTCGTTGTATCCGTATTCGTTGTACAGGTAGGCAATGCCCTCGCGGTCTGTATAGTCGTCCGTGCTGGTGTTGAGCAACTCGAAGATCATTTCCTTGTTATGCGCACCAGAGGTTTTATCCCAGACGTTGGCGGCATACTCTTCGTTCGTCCAGAGTTTATACGGCGAGTTATCGATTACCTCCACGGCCTCTTTGCGTGCATTCGCATTGTCGCCCATATAGAGATATACCCTTGCCAAGAGAGCTTTGGCCGTCCAATGGTTGATGTAACCATTCGTCATCGTCTTGTTGAGCTTGTTGTCATCGATAGCCTTGCGTAGGTCTTTGACCACTTGCTCATAGACTTCCTTCACGGTGTTTCTCTGTGGCAGGGCACTTGTTGCCAGGGGCTTCAAAACGATAGGTACACCGAGGCTGGCACCGCCATCCATCGTATAAGGATAGCCGTAGACGCGGACCAAATCGAAGTGGATGAGGGCACGCACCACGAGAGCTTCGCTATAGATCCTATCAATGTTAGCTTGTTCACTCTCCACTTTGGGCTTCACCACACTGCCTTCCACAGCAGCAATGATGTTGTTGGCACGCCGAAGCACACGGTAAGGCGTGAACCAGATGTCATCCGCATTGGTAGCCGTGTAACGCATCTCATACATAGGAGCTGTACGCTTACCCGAGACACGTGCCTGCATATCGTCGCCACGCACATCACCGTAGTAGAGCATACGAGCTGCATAATACTGATTATATGTACCGTCACCCTGCAACCCATCGTACATACCGACCCGGGCTGCATTCAGTTTCCCTAAATCCGTCAGGGCGTTCTCGGTACCGATACCATCCGATGGCTCCAGATCGAGCCAGTCGCCCGAGCAAGCGTTCAACAACAGTGCGGTGGCTGCAAAGAGGGCGATATTCTTTATCGAAATCCTTTTCATGTTGGTATTCTATTTTACTGATTGATTAAAAACCTAATTCCACACCGAAAGTTACTGTGCGCATGGCAGGCGCCCTGAAGTAGACAAAGCCACTGGCTGTATTCTCCGGATCCACATAGAGTTTCTTCGATTTGAACGTAAGCAGGTTATTACCTGACATGTAAGCGCGGATTCTGTCGAAGCCCACCTTTTTGGATAGTTTAGTCGGCAGAGTGAATCCTAAGGTGAGATTCTTCAAGCGCACATGATCAGACGGAAGTAACCAGCGCGATGAGGGAACATCCACATTGCCATTGGCGAACATCGGCAACTTGGCATTATCTCCCGGGTTGCGCCACATATCTTCCTTCTTATAATGCGACGGAACTGCACCATAAAACAGATCGATACCACCGTTAGAGTGGAGCCAGCTTACACCGTCATACACCTTGCCGCCAAAGGAGTAGGTGAAGGTAAAGTTCAAGTCGATGAACTTCCAAGTCAGCGTATTGGTCAAACCGCCAGTCACTTTCGGATCGGCACTGCCAATGATCGTTCTATTCGCTTTCGTTTCGTCCGTAGTTGTCTCACGAGCATGCTCGTCGTTGGTGTTTTTATAGTACAACTCCTTACCTGTCTGCGGATCTACGCCGGCGTATTCGTAGGCATAGAATGAATTATAGGGCTGACCTACACGATGAATGGACTCATAACTTATGATCTCATCTTGATCCTTATTTAGCTGCAAGATCTTATTCTGATTGTGGGCCAAAGTCAGTGTCGTATTCCATGTAAAGTCCTTCTTCTGCACGTTAGTCGAACGCAACTCTAATTCGATACCACTGTTTCGCATAGCACCGACATTCACGAGCTCGTTGGCATGGTTGTATTCATCCACAAAACCGATAGTTCCAGAAATGGGGCGTTCGAGAAGCAAGTCCTGCGTCTTGCGGGTGTACCACTCTACGGTTAGGCTGAAGCGATTGAGAAACGTAAGATCAATACCAGCGTTGAAGGCATAGTTCTTTTCCCATTTCAGGTTTGCATTACCCGGCGTCGATTCGCTTGTTCCCACTTGATTGTCATAATTATAACCGAAGCTATAAACCGGCATGAAGTCGTAGTAGCGCCACGGCTGCGTGCCATTCACACCATACGAGGCTCGGATTTTTGTATCCGTCACCTTCTCACGGATCGACTCCATGAAAGGTTCGTTCGTCAGGCGCCATGATCCCGATAGCGACCAGAAGTCACCCCAGCGATTGGCTTTTGCTAGACGTGAGGAGCCATCGCGACGATAGCTCGCGCTCACATAATACTTGGAATCATAGTTGTAATCCGCACGACCGAGATAGGACAGCATGCGGTACTCGCTGATGGAACTGGAAGATTTGGTGATAGCTGCATTCTGAATCTCCGGCTTCGGGTCGTCCATCGCAGCGTAGTTACTACCAGTGCCATAGACATTCTCATTTTTGTACGCCTCCGTCTCATAACCGAGCAGGAAACTCAGGTTATGTACCCGGTCGAACGAGCGATCGTAAGTCAGCTGTGTCTGCGAGTTGAATTTAGAGGTGTTGATCATGTATTTCTGGAACACACCGTTGGCCGTACGTCCATTATTGGATTGTGGCCCCCACCATGCGATGCTGGCATTCTGCGTGAAGTCATAACTGAGAACTTCCTTCAGCTTTAGCCCCTTGGTGATGGTATATGTACCGGAGAGGGTGTTGAAGGTACGAGTCAGTTTATTCTTATTCGAGGTGTATTTAATAGCGCGAAGCGGATTGGCCCAATCATCACCGATAGCAGGAAAATAACGGCCCAACGTCCCGTCTTCATTGTAAGGATATGACGACGGAGATACCATCGAGGCCATAGCCATAATCGGACTGGAGTAGCTGTAGCCCTCACTGACGGAGCTCTGATCGCTATAGGAAAAGAGTGAGCTAACATCGAGCGTCAGCTTGTCACTGGCCTGATGCGATACATTCACGCTACCCGTGATGCGATCAAATCCGGAGTTCTCATAGATACCTTCCTGCTTAGCATAGGAAATGGAGCTATAAAACTTCGTCTTTTCGTTACCGCCCTGTGCGCTGACGTCATAGTTCTGGTACTGGCCGTTACGAATCAAGATCTTGCGCCAGTCTGTCCAGCCCGACCAAGGTTTCGGAGCATACGTATCGATGTTTTCATCTGCATAAGCTTTGGCCTCAGCGTCCGATTTGCCTTCGGTATACTTGGCATAGTTTACCAGACCGAGGTGCAGCAATTCACGACGTGCATCTCCGTCCAATGTTGGGCGATAATCCACGGCCATGTTAGAGAAACCCCAGTTAGCTTTTACGCTGAAAACAGTCTTGCCGGCCTTACCCTTCTTCGTGGTAATCACAACCACACCGTTGGCGGCGCGCGATCCGTATAGCGAAGCGGCGGCAGCATCCTTGATTACAGTGATATTCTCAATATCGCTGCTGTTCAGCGTGGAGAGGATGCTCGTTCCGGCGTCGGCATAATTGAAACCAGACATGTCTCCTGAGAGTACCGGTACACCATCGATAACATAGAGCGGATTGTTGCCTGCATTGATAGAGCCCATACCGCGAATGCGTATGCTCTCCGTGGCACCGGGCTGACCAGACACAGAATTGATCTGCACACCGGCTACATTACCGGCCAGCTTGTCCGACACGCTCGTCACGGGCACGTCCTTCAGCTTGTCCGTGCTCACCGTCGCTGCCGAGCCCGTGAAGGAGCTCTTCTTAAACGTACCGTAGCCGGTGACGACGACCTCGTCCAGCAGTTCGGCGTCTGATCTCAGGATCACTCGGATACGCGGACTGACAGCGACTTCCATCGTCTGCATGCCCACATACGAGATCACCAACGTTCCGTTGGACGGTGCCGACAGTGCAAACTCTCCATCGATGTTTGTCACCGTCCCTGTGGTGGTGCCTTTCACCAGCACAGAAGCGCCGATCACGGGTTCTCCCTGCTCATCCACGATAGTGCCTTGCACCTGTGTCTGAGCCATCGCAACTCCTATTCCGATCAGGAATAGAGCCATCAGCATAAATAACTTCCTTTTCATACTTCCGTTTTTAATTGATTGGTATTATCTGTTGATTAGTGCCTTGAAGGTATGGTAGAGCATAGGCTGACGGCCCGCGTATGGTTTCGGCTCCGTCCCTTCTTGCTCTGCTTAGTCAACCTATTTTTCATTTTCACGTATTCTACATGTTTATGCTATCGATTCTTTGCCTTTGCGCGGCCAAAGATATACGCTTTTACACATAGGCAACTTTCTGTTCGAGAAATTGAAATTTGTCAACCTCACGCGCGATTTTCAGCCATTTTTACCGTCCATCCAAGTGTTTTTGGCCTATCAACGACGATCCGGCCTTCGTTTAGCGAGTATTCTGCCTCGTTTCATGCCGTCGGAAGCGCATTATCCTCAGTTGACAGCCGTTCCTCTTTCGTCGAAGACTTACTGCGATGAATTACGGTCTCTCTCCTTTCGTATACCTCTTTTTATCTGCTATGAAAATCATTGTACACTTGAATAAGAGCTTTCATAGCCTATGAAAATCATTATACACTCAAATAAGAACTTTCATAGCCTATGACGATCATTATACGCTCAAATAAGAGCTTTCATAGCCTATGAGGATTATTATACACTCGAATAAGAACTTTCATAGCCTATGAAAATCATTATACATTCGGATAAGAACTTTCATAGCCTATGAAAATAGTTATACAATCGGATAAGAACTATCATAGCCTATGACGGTCATTATACACTTAAATAAGAGCTTTCATAGACTATGAGGATCATCATACGCTTGAATAGAAACTTTCATAGGCTATGAGGATTATCATACGTTTGAATAGAAATTTTCATAGCCTATGAAGGCCTATTTTCAACGGAAAAATTCTTGTCATAGCAGGTGTCACGCGATTTTCAGGCGGGGATCGGTCGGATTCGGACGGAGTGAACGTTTCGACGGAGAGAGAAGCCACGACGACGAGCAGCGTACCCGTTTATGGCCGCGAAAAAGCCGTCTACGGACTTTCAAATCGATTCCTACACTCCGAAGATCTCAATCAGGCTTCTACTTTTGCGGCCTATAATTCAATAATTCATAAGGAAATGCCTGAGATCTCACGATTGGGTATCAAGATGCCCGAATCGCCGATACGGAAGCTGGCGCCGTTGGCTAACGAAGCAAAAGCCAGAGGAATCAAAGTGTATCACCTAAATATCGGCCAGCCCGACATCCCGACGCCCGAGGTAGGCCTCGAGGCGCTGCGGCGGATCGACCAAAAGGTGCTTAGTTACTGTCCGAGCGATGGGCTGCCCAGCCTGCGCCAAAAGATGGCGGAGTACTACGGACGGTTTGCGATCGAGGTCACGCCGGACGAGATTTTCATCACCACCGGCGCCTCCGAAGCCCTTACGCTGGTCTTCCTGGCCTGCCTCGACCCGGGTGACGAAATCCTGATCCCGGAGCCGGCTTATGCCAACTATATGTCGATGGCTATGTCGTGCGGTGCGGTGGTCAAGACGGTGCTCTCGTCCATCGATAACGGCTTTGCACTGCCCCCCATCGAAGCGTTTGAAGAGGCCATCACGCCGCGCACGAAGGCCGTCCTGCTCTGCAACCCGAACAACCCCACGGGCTATGTCTACACGCGGGAGGAGCTGGGGCACATCCGCGACTTGGTGCGCCGCCACGACCTCTTCCTCTTTTCGGACGAGGTCTACCGCGAGTTTCGCTACACGGACGCGCCCTATGTCTCGTCGTTCCACCTCGAAGGCATCGAGCCGAATGTGGTCATGTTCGACTCCATGTCGAAGCGTTACAGCGAGTGCGGCATCCGCGTCGGAGCGATCGTGACGAGGAACGCGCGGGTGCGTAAAAGCGTGATGAAATGGGCGCAGGCACGCCTCAGTCCGCCGCTTTTGGGGCAAATCGTGGCCGAGGCGTCGATCGACGCACCGGAGTCGTATCTCAAGGGCGTTTATGAGGAGTACATCCAGCGACGCGACTTTCTAGTCAAGCGGATCAACGAGATTCCGGGTTGCTATTCGCCACTGCCGATGGGCGCGTTTTATACGGTGGCCAAGTTGCCGGTGGACGACGCCGACAAGTTCTGCGCCTGGTGCCTCCGCGACTTCTCGTACGAAGGGCAGACGGTGATGATGGCGCCTGCGTCAGGCTTTTATGTCACCCCGGGTTACGGGCGCAATGAGGTGCGCATCGCTTATGTGTTGGAACGAGACGAGCTGGCGCGTGCGCTCGACGTCTTGGAGGCCGCGCTTACGACCTATCGTGACAGATGGAACAAGCGTTGACTTTGGCCGCGCCCACACCTATTCATAAGGAAGCGTCGGGTCATGAACGTTGAGCTGTTTATCGCCCGACGCATCCACTTCGGTGGCAAAGCCGACCAAGGGAAGACGCGCATCACGCCGCCAGCGGTGCGCATCGCTGTGGCCGGCATTGCCATCGGCTTGGCTGTCATGATCCTCACCGTGGCCATCGTGGTGGGCTTCAAGCAGGAGGTGCGTGACAAGGTGATCGGCTTCGGGTCGCACATCCAGATCACCAATTTCGACAGCAATTCATCTTACGAGACGGCCCCAATCCACGTGAGCGACAGTCTGCTGGACATGCTCCGCCAGACGCATGGCGTGCGACACGTCGAGGCCTTCGCCACCAAGCCGGGGCTACTCAAAACCGACACCGATTTCCAAGGCATCGTCCTGAAGGGCATTGGTTCGGATTACGATTGGGGCTTTTTCCGCAAGCACCTCGTGGAGGGCCGCCCCTTTAGCGTCACTCCTGGACGGATGACGACCGATGTGCTCATCTCGCGCCATCTGGCCGACCTGCTCCGCCTACGTTGCGGCGACTCCTTCCTTGCCTACTTCGTGCAGGACGATATCAAGGCCCGCAAGTTTCGCATCAGTGGCATCTACGATACGGGCTTTTCGGACTACGACCAGCTCTTCGTCCTTGCCGACATCGAACAGATTCGCACCCTGAACGACTGGCCCTCCGACGCGGTCAGTGGATTGGAGCTACTCGTCGACGACTACGATCGTCTCGACGAGACCGCCGAACGTGTCGACACCCTCCTCCTCAACCGTCGAGATAACGCAGGCAACACCTACTTCGTCCGCTCCATCCGCGAGCTGAACCCGATCATCTTCAATTGGCTCGACCTACTCGATCTGAACGTAGCCGTGATCCTCGCACTTATGATGGCAGTCTCGGGGTTCACCATGATCTCCGGCTTACTGATCATCATCCTCGAGCGCACAAACATGATTGGCATCTTCAAAGCCGTCGGCCAACCGGATCGCAGCCTACGGCGTGTCTTCCTCTACATCTCCAGCTTCTTGATCGGCCGCGGCATGCTCTGGGGTAACGTCATCGGACTCGCCTTGTGCTGGGTGCAGTGGCAATTTCGCCTGCTCACTCTCGATCCTTCGATCTACTATCTCGACGCCGTACCCATCCGTCTCAGCATCTGGTCATGGCTGCTTATCAACGTCGGTACACTCACCGTTTCGTTGCTGATGATGTTGGCACCTTCATACCTAATCACCAAAATCAATCCCGCCCGTACCATCCGCTTCGAGTAGAAGATTCTCGTCCATGCTTTGCGCGTATAGAAATCATTTTACATTTGCGCGCTCTTCAGCGAAAGGAAAGATGCCAGAGTGGTCGAATGGGCCGCACTCGAAATGCGGTGTACGGGTGACTGTACCGGGGGTTCGAATCCCTCTCTTTCCGCTTGAGGTACTCTGAAAGAGGCATTCAGAGATCCTTTAGGAAAAACGTAAGTGCCATAACTTGAACAGGTTATGGCACTTTTCTTTTGCGCCTACCCTTCATTTCAGAGCACGTATTGAAGCGGCCGAAACGCTCAAAATACTCCCCAACGGCTACAATTTGGCTACAACTTTTTCGGCCAAATGAAAATTGTAGCCAAGAGTCCGTAGAGAGCACGTAAGGAGTACTCATATGCAGCTGTTATTCAGCCATCTATGTAGAACTTTGCAAGCGTGATCGAAGAGAAGAAGTTTGTGCCAAAACACCTGTATCCGGCTACAATCGGCAGAGGCCTTGGCTACACTTCTTTTTCGAAGATCATGACTGCAGCCAAAAACAGTCATGTGTATGAAGACCATATTCAGAACCGCTTTCTATCTCAGAAGCAACTACGTGAACAAAGACGGGAAGGTACCCGTCATGCTGAGAATCTATCTCAACAACGAGCGACTCTCGCTCGGCTCTACCGGTATAGCCATCCTTCGATCTCAATGGGATGGCAAGAAGGAACGTGTGAAAGGAAGAAGCACGGAAGTGCTCAGCATCAATCTCGAATTGGATAACATTCAAAACGGATTGCAAAACATCTTCAGGAGAATGGAGCTGGGCGATTATCTATCCTTGGAGCGCATCAAAATGGAGTTCCTCGGAAAGAAAGAGGACATCGGTACGATCATGGAGCTTTTCGACAGGCATATTACCGATGTCAAGAAGCAGGTCGGCGTATCAGTTTCTGCTGCGACATTGCAGAAGTACAATGTGTGCAAAAAGCATTTCACGACCTTCCTGAAAAGCAAGTACAGCCGCACCGACTTAAAGCTCTCCGAACTGACCTACGTCGTGCTCCATGATTTCGACCTATACCTTCGGACAACCGTCGGGCAAGCGCCCAACACGGCCACCAAGACGTTGAAGACTTTCAAGACCATAACTCTCTTCGGGGGAAAGCTTGGCGTTCTCCACCATGATCCCTTCGTCAATCTCCGCTTCCACATGGAGCCAGTAGATAGAGGCTTTCTGACGGATGAAGAGATCCTTCGAGTAGCCAACAAGGATTTGGGTATCCAGCGACTCGAGTTGGTGCGGGACATCTTCATCTTTTCCTGCTTCACCGGACTGGCTTACATCGACGTGTCCAACCTCACGCCAGACCACATCGTGACGATGGACGACAAGCAGTGGATCATGACCAAGCGACAGAAAACGAGCGTGGAAACCAACGTGCTGCTTCTCGACATCCCGAGAGCAATCATCGCGAAGTACAGCCACAAGACGTATCGAGATGGTAAGCTCTTCCCCATCCTGACGAATCAGAAAACCAACTCGTACCTCAAGGAGATCGCCGACCTCTGCGGGATCAAGAAGAAGCTGACGTTCCACCTCGCTCGCCACACCTTTGCCACCATGTCGCTAAGCAAAGGCGTCCCCATTGAATCTGTTTCCAAGATGTTAGGCCATACGAACATCCGCACGACGCAGATCTACGCCCGCATCACGAACAAGAAGATCGAGCACGATATGGAGCAATTGGCCGGCAAGCTCGGCAAGTTCAACTCCGCGATGGGGATCTGATACAATAGCCAAGTCACATCAAAAACAGAAACACGATATGAAAACAACAGACAAGAAGGAGTTCTCCTATTACCGACTGCGATTAGAGACCTATTTGAAAGATTATCACCCCGAAC